>Ga0156193_107_pt1 | contig 233466 bp, 197 predicted proteins | sample RifCSPlowO2_12_FD_107846 | JGI IMG/M metagenome (GOLD analysis project Ga0156193, IMG submission 107846) | Flavobacteria bacterium RIFCSPLOWO2_12_FULL_35_11
AACAGCATTAACTTTGGTGCAATTCATCAATAAATTTATTTTTGAAAGACCAATTAATAATATTAAAACACAAATAATTTAATTACACCCAACGGGTTAGTATAAACCAATTTGCTGCATATTTTTAAAATAACAAACAAAAATGATTATTAGAGAATTAAACGGAATAAAACCAATTTTTGGTGAAGATTGTTTTATAGCGGAGACTGCCGTAATTATTGGGGAAGTGATTATGGGGAACCAATGCAGCATTTGGTACAATGCCGTTATAAGAGGCGATGTGCATTACATAAAAATGGGCAATAAGGTGAATGTGCAAGATGGAGCCGTAATTCACGCCACCTATAAAAAATCGCCAACAAATATAGGAAACAATGTATCAATTGGCCACAATGCCATGGTTCATGGGTGCACCATTCACGACAATGTTTTGGTGGGAATGGGCGCCATTATTATGGACGATTGTATCGTGGAAAGCAATTCAATTATTGCTGCCGGTGCGGTTGTCACAAAAGGAACGCACATTAAATCTGGATGTATTTATGCAGGAATGCCTGCTAAAAAAATAAAAGATATCAGCGAAGAATTAATTTCAGGCGAAATAAACAGAATTGCTGATAACTACGTTAAATATGCCGGTTGGTATAAGGAGGGGAAATAGTTATAAGGTTTAAGTTTAAAAAGTATAATCGCAAATCCGTTAAATATTCAATTTTTCAATCTTTACTAACCTTCAAATTCCGCTTCAAACAATGCTGAGAAATGTTTTAAAATCTTTTCTTTTACTTCTTCCATAGGAATTTTTGCATTCAATTCGGCTTCCAAAGAAGTCACCGATTTCCCTTTAATTCCGCAGGGAATAATATTGTCGAAATAGCCCAAATTGGTGTTTACATTCAGCGCAAAACCGTGCATGGTCACCCAACGGCTGGTTCGCACGCCCAAAGCGCAAATTTTTCTTGCAAACGGTGTTCCTACGCCAAGCCAAACTCCGGTTTCGCCTTCACTACGCCCACATTTTAGACCGTATTCATCAAGTGTTAATATGATAACTTCTTCTAAAAATCGCAGGTATTTGTGAATATCAGTAAAAAAATTGTCCAAATCCAAAATCGGATAGCCAACCAGTTGTCCGGGACCGTGATAGGTGATGTCGCCACCGCGATTTATTTTATAAAATGTGGCGCCTTTTTCGGTAAGTTGGGTTTCGTTCAGCAATAAATTATTCATATCGCCGCTTTTGCCCAAAGTGTACACATGAGGATGCTCCACAAACAAAAAATAATTTGGCGTTTTATAGTCGGTGTTGTTTTTTCTGTTCTCGATTTTAAGGTCGATGGTTTCCTGAAAAAGCACTTCCTGATAATTCCAGGTTTCTTTGTAATCTTTTAATCCTAAATCAATTAACTTAATTTTCTTCATCTATTGGGATTGTTATTAATAATTAAAGCTGCAATAACTCCCGGTATCCAACCCAAACATGTTAAAATAAAAACAATAATAAATGAGCCACAGCCCTTGTCGATAACCGCCAAAGGAGGGAAAATAACACAAAGTATAACCCTAAAACAGCCCATTTTAAATTTTCTCAAAGGTCTAAAAAATAAATTTAGTTTACAACGTTTATAATTGGAGCTACATTATAATTAAAATGTATTTTTGTTAAAATTCCTGATAAATGTCTATTGAAGTTAAAAATATAACCAAATTATACGGAGAACAGAAAGCGTTGAACAACGTGAGTTTTTCCATAAAAAAGGGGGAGATTGTTGGTTTTTTAGGACCGAATGGCGCCGGAAAATCTACAATGATGAAAATAATCACGGGTTATATAAACGCTTCAGAAGGCGAAGTTTTCGTCAATAATTTTGACGTTTCCACCCACAAACTGGAATTGCAAAAAAGCATCGGTTATTTGCCGGAAAACAATCCGTTGTATTTGGATATGTACGTAAAGGAATATTTGCAGTTCAATGCCTCTGTGCATAAAATTCCGAAGGATGAAATTGAAAATATAATCGTAAAAGTGGGTTTAATGCCCGAAGCGCATAAAAAAATAAACCAGCTTTCAAAAGGGTATCGCCAGCGCGTTGGTTTGGCGGCAGCCTTGTTGCACAATCCGGAAGTGTTGATTTTGGATGAACCAACCACAGGAATGGATCCTAACCAATTGGCGGAAATACGAAGTTTGATTAAAGATGTGGGAAAAGATAAAACTGTGCTTTTTTCGACCCATATTTTGCAGGAAGTTGAGGCTGTTTGCGACCGGGTTATTTTAATTCACAACGGGAAAATTATTGCCGATAAAAATTTAAAGGAATTGACAGGAAATCAGGAGCAGGTAATTGAGGTTGAATTCGATTATAAAGTTGAAAAACAGCTGGTAGCAAACATTCCACATTTAAAATCTGCCAACAATGTGCACGACACCATTTGGGAACTGACCTTTGACACTTCAAAAGATATGCGTCCGGCCGTTTTTGATTTTGCCCACGACAACGGATTAAAAACTTTGAATTTGACCGCCAAAAACAAAAATTTGGAACGTTTATTCAGGGAGCTTACTGCTTAAAAGAACCAATAACCAAGAACCAACAAAATTTAATTCAGCTTAAAATTGATTTCTTCATTTTTAAGAACTTTCAAAAAAGCGTTGTCTACTTTAACTTTTACCGATTTGCTGTGTAAATTTAGGCTTACGTTTTCTGCCAAATCATAAACAACGAAATCTAAAGGAACCGTACCTTCATTTTCTTTCAGAATTTTATGAATTTCTTCAATTTTATTTTTGTCAATTTTATTGATATCTAAGCGAATGGTTATTTTTTTAGTTTGTTTCTCCAATACATCCTGAAGAATTTGAATGTCGGTAAAATTCACCCTTGGTTCGCTCAGTTTGCCGTCTTTATTCCGCCATCCGGCAGTAACAGAAACCCTGATTTGACGAAAAGCGTCTTCAAACAAATAAGGTTTAAATTTTAAATAATCGTCCTTAAAAATTCTGAATTCGTGGCTGTCGCTGTAATCCACCACTGTAAATGAGCCCCATTCATTTCCGTTTTGGGAAGTTTTATGTTGCACATCTGTCAAAATTCCCGAAAAAGTCATGGTGGAACCTACATATTTGTTGAGATCCTCTTTAAAAACACGCACTGTCGAATTGCAGAAATAATCGATTTCATTTCTAAATTCATCAAGCGGATGGCCTGAAATATAAATGCCGACCATTTCTTTTTCTCTAGACAATTTATACATCATTCCCCATTTTTCGGCAGACGGGATTTCTGGCTCCGGAAATTGAATTTCAGAAGCTTCTCCAAAAAGTGACACTTGGGCGGAGTTTTTATTTTCCTGAAATTTACTTCCATAACGAATAGCACGTTCAATAAAAGAAACTCCTTTTTCGTCTGGTTGATAATATTGTGCTCGGTGCACATTTGTAAAGGAATCAAATCCTCCGGCCATCGCCAATCCGTCAAAAGCTTTTTTGGTGGCTGCGCGCAAATCGACGCGTTTGGTCAAGTCGAAAATAGAGGTGTAGTTCTCGTTTTTCTTGCGTTCTTCAACAATGGCGGCAACTGCCGAGGCACCAACCCCCTTAATGGCGCCCATTCCAAAACGGATGGCACCTTCCTTGTTTACCGCAAATTTGTAATACGATTCATTAATGTCTGGTCCCAAAACTTTTATTCCCGCTCTTTTGCATTCTTCCATAAAAAAGGAAATTTGCTTAATGTCGCTCATATTGTTCGACAAAACCGCCGCCATAAATTCCGCAGGATAATTTGCTTTTAAATAGGCGGTTTGATAAGCGATATAGGCGTAACAAGTGGAGTGAGATTTGTTAAAAGCATATTCAGCAAAGGCTTCCCAATCTTTCCAGATTTTTTCCAGCACTTCCTCAGGATGATTATTTGCTTTTCCGCCTTTTATAAATTGAGGCTTCAATTTCACAAGCAGTTCCAAAATCTTTTTTCCCATCGCTTTACGCAATACATCTGCTTCACCTCTTGTAAAACCAGCAATTTTTTGGGAAAGCAACATCACCTGTTCCTGATAAACAGTGACGCCGTAAGTTTCTTTCAGAATTTCCTCCATCACCGGCAAGTCATATTCAATGGCTTCTTCTCCGTGTTTACGCATAATAAACAAGGGAATGTATTCCATTGGTCCCGGACGGTACAAGGCGTTCATGGCAATTAAATCGGCAAACTGGGTGGGTTTTAATGCTTTTAGGTGTTTTTGCATCCCAAAAGATTCATATTGAAATATTCCTATGGTTTCCCCGCGTTGAAAGAGTTCGTAAGTTTTTGGATCATCTAGAGGAAAATCGTCGGGAACCAGTTCTAGCCCATGTTTTCCTTTTATAATTTTTAGGGTATCTTTAATTAAAGACAATGTTTTTAATCCCAAAAAGTCCATTTTAAGCAAACCGGCGCTTTCAACCACATTATTGTCGAATTGCGTCACATACATATCAGTATCTTTCGCCGTGGCAACCGGAATTAAATTGGTGATATTTTCGGGTGTAATAATTACGCCACACGCGTGGGTTCCCGTATTTCTGACAGAACCTTCCAGCGCACGCGCCTGATTTATGGTTTGCGCCGCTAAGTCGTCGCCGGCAGCAATTCTTCTGAGTTCATTTACATTTTCTAAATCTTCCGCCCTTAAACCTTTAATGATTGCTTTGCTTTTTTCGTCTTCCCCAAAAATGTTTTTAAGTTTAACCAGCGGAATCAATTTTGCAATTCTGTCGGCATCGGATAACGGCAAATCTAGCACACGTGCCGCATCTCTGATAGAAGATTTTGCGGCCATAGTGCCATAAGTGATTATTTGCGCAACCTGGCTTGCGCCGTATTTTTGAATCACAAAATCAATCACTTTTTGTCGGCCTTCATCATCAAAATCAATATCGATATCGGGAAGCGACACACGATCCGGATTCAAGAAACGCTCAAAAAGTAAATCGTATTTAATGGGGTCAATATTGGTGATCCACAAACAATAAGCAACTACGGAACCAGCTGCCGAACCTCGTCCCGGTCCAACAGCAACGTCCATTTTACGTGCTTCCAAAATAAAATCCCAAACTATTAAAAAGTAACCCGGATAGCCGGTTTTTTTTATAACTGATAATTCAAAATCAAGCCGTTCAATAATGTCGTCCTCCAATATTTCGCCATATCTTAATTTGGCGCCTTCAAAAGTCAAATGACGTAAATAGGCATTTTCGCCTCTCACACCGCCATCTTTTTCATCTTCCGGATTTATAAATTCCTGCGGAATGGCAAATTTCGGCAACAGTACATTACGCGCCAACGTATAAATTTCTACTTTGTCGGCGATTTCCTGAATATTGGTAATGGCTTCCGGCAAATCGGCGAACAAACTTTTCATTTGTTCCTGGGTTTTGAAATAATATTCACTATTTGGCAAACCATAACGATAACCCCTTCCTTTTCCAATGGGCGTAGCCATTTTTTCACCATCTTTTACGCACAATAAAATATCGTGCGCCGTTGATTCCTCCTGATTTGTGTAATACGTATTGTTGGTGGCTATTAATTTTACCTGGTGCTTCTTTGAAAATTCAATAAGCACTTCATTTACGTGATTTTCATTTTCCTGATCGTGGCGCATCACTTCCAAATAAAAATCTTCGCCGAATTGTTCTTTCCACCAAAGCAATGCTTCCTCAGCTTGTTTTTCGCCAACATTTAAAATTTTACTCGGGATTTCACCAAATAAATTTCCTGAAAGCACAATTAAATCATCTTTGTACTGTTCAATAATGTTTTTATCGATTCGCGGAATGTAATAGAATCCATCGGTATTGGAAATCGACGACATTTTGGCCAAATTATGATAGCCGTTTTTGTTTTTTGCTAAAATAACAATGTGGTAGCCATTGTCTTTTTGAGATTTGTCTGTATGATTTTCACACACATAAAATTCACAGCCCAAAATGGGTTTTATGGGAAGTTTTGCTTCTTGGCCTTCCGCTAAATTTTCGTTGAAATTTTCGATGGATTTGTTGTAATCCAGCGCTTCTTTTATAAAGTAAAAAGCACCCATCATATTTCCGGTATCGGTTAAGGCAACCGCCGGCATTTTGTATTTTATGGCAGCTTGAAGCAGGTTGCTTACGCTGGAAGTTGACTGTAAAATGGAAAATTGTGAATGACAATGCAAATGCGCGAAATTTGTATTTTCAAGGACTTTGTTTGTGTCTTTAACAGGTTTTATATCTTCAGAATTTTCTTCTGATTTTATTTTTAATTTTTTACTTTCTTTTTTTAAATCGATATGTTTTAAGCCGATGAAATCAATAGTGGTCGGATTTTTGGCTTCAAACGTTTCAAAATAATCCGAAGAAACTTTAAGTTCTTCTTTCGTAAAAACCCTTTTCCGAATTAATTCTAAAAAACAACGCGTTGTGGCTTCCACATCGGCAGTTGCGTTGTGCGCTTCGCCAAAAGGGGCATTGAATAAAAATTGGTGCAATTCGGTTAAAGTTGGGTATTTAAATTTACCGCCTCTTCCGCCTTTCAGTTCGCATAAAATTGCCGTGGTTTCGGTACAGGTGTCCAATACTGGCAAAACATTTAAATTGGTGTCCAATTCTTTTCTGTGAAATTCACAACCCATAATATTAAGGTCGAACTTTACATTTTGGCCAACAACAAATGTAGATTTCGCAAGCACCTCATTAAAAAGTTGCAAAACAACAGCTAAATCTTCCCCTTTTTCTTCGGCCAATTGGGTTGAAATTCCGTGAATCTGCTCAACATCGTAAGGAATATTATAGCCTTCCGGTTTGATCATAAAATCTTTTTGTTCAATTAATTCGCCATACTTGTCATGCAGCTGCCACGCAATTTGAACACATCTTGGCCAATTGTCAATGTCGGTAATTGGAGCATTCCAATTTTTAGGTAAACCGGTGGTTTCTGTGTCAAAAATTAAAAACATGTGGCTGAATTTTTTGCTGATAAATGAGTTTTTAAAAGTAACAATTTAATAAATTTTTGACTTCCATAGTTTGGTTTTTTTATTAACAATCCTAAATTTTTCTTAAATGTTTAAAGGAAACAGAAAATGCCAAATGACTTCATACAGAAACCTATAAAATAGTGTAGAAATCACAAAAGAAATCAAAGATTTGTATGATTGCAGTGTAAGATACCATTCCTGTTTATTCATTTTTGGGCATTAATTTACCGTCGAAAGTACTTTTATGATAAACATTTTTGGGATTTAAAAGATTGGAGTAAAATATGCTGAAATTGAACGTATTATTTGAAATTATCTTGTTATATTTGCAACCCTAATTAATAACCAAGGTTTCGTACCTTAAAATTTAAAAAAGATGCCAGTAAAAATTAGATTACAAAGACACGGTAAAAAAGGAAAACCATTCTATTGGATCGTAGCCGCAGATGTGCGCTCAACAAGAGATGGTAAGTATTTAGAAAAAATTGGAACTTACAATCCAAACACAAATCCAGCAACCATCGACTTAGATGTTAATGGCGCTGTAAAATGGTTGCAAAACGGAGCACAACCAACAGACACTGCAAAAGCAATTTTATCTTATAAAGGCGCTTTGTTAAAAAATCATTTAGCAGGCGGTATTAAAAAGGGTGCTTTAACAGAAGAACAAGCTGAAGCAAAATTTCAAGCTTGGGTGGATGAAAAGGCAGGAAAAATTGATGCTAAAAAAGACAGTTTGGCAAAAGCTGAAACTGACGCAATTGCGAAAGCATTTGAAGCTGAAGTAAAAATAAATGAAGAGCGTAAAGCTGCTGTAAATGAAGCTCAAAATGCTGCAATTAAAGCTGAAGCCGACAAAAAAGATGCTGAAAAAGCTGCTAAAGAAGTAGTGGAAGAAGTAGCTCCTGAAACAATTGATGACGCACAAGCTGCAGCTTCAGAAGAAGGAAAAACCGAGTAATTAATTTTTAGCGATAATGCGTAAAGAAGATTGTTTTTATTTAGGCAAAATCGTTAGAAAACACAGTTTTAAAGGGGAAGTTGTTATCAAATTAGACACAGACGAACCGGAACTATACGAAGATTTGGAATCAGTATTTGTTGCTTTAGGCAATGACCTGGTTCCATTTTTTATTGTTGACAGTATTTTGCAAAAAGGAAATCAACTGCGCGTGCGATTTGAAGATGTGGAAAGTGAAGCAGATGCCGATGCCATTTTAGGATCGGAATTGTATCTGCCTATTGAATTTTTGCCAAAACTGACAGGAAATAAATTCTATTTTCACGAGGTTATTAACTTTGATATAGAAGATGTCAATTACGGCTATGTTGGTGTAATCACCGGCATTAATGATTCAACTGCCCAGCCATTGTTTGAGGTGAACTCGAACGGGACGGAAGTTTTTATCCCGATGATTGACCATTTTATCAAAAAAGTGGACAGAGAACATAAAAAAATTACCGTTGAAACCCCAAAAGGTTTAATTGAAATGTATTTGGGGAATTAACAATTTAGAGAGGTGGCCGAGTGGACGATGGCGCACGCTTGGAAAGCGTGTATACGGCAACGTATCGAGGGTTCGAATCCCTTCCTCTCTGCAATAAAAATTTAGTTAGAAAGTTAAAAGTATTTAGAAAAAGCGTTTTTAATCACTTTTAACTTTCAAATCTTCCAACCTTCCAACTTCCAGCTAAATGAAACCATTCCAATTCAAGCAATTTGCCATTCAACAAGATAAAACAGCGATGAAAGTCGGTACCGATGGTGTTTTGTTGGGCGCTTGGGTGAATTTGGATTTTAATCCGAACAGTATTTTGGATATTGGCGCCGGCACAGGTTTAATCGCTTTAATGATGGCGCAGCGATGTGATGCGGAAACCATTGATGCCATTGAATTAAATGATGCTGCTTATGAACAAACGGTTGAAAATTTTGAAAACAGCGATTGGGGAGACAGATTGTTTTGTTACCACGCTTCTTTAGCTGAATTCACCGATGAAATTGATGAGAAATACGATTTCATCATTTCAAATCCGCCTTTTTATACTTCCACCTATAAGGAACTTTCAGAAGAACGTGCCATGGCGCGCCATGCAGAAAGTTTAACGTATGCTGATTTATTGGAATCAACTTCAAAATTATTGTCGGAAAATGGCAATTGTGCGTTTATAATTCCTTTTGAGGAAGAAGAAAACTTTCTTAAAATTGCCGCAGAGAACCAACTTTATCCAAACAGAATCACAAGAGTTAGAGGAGCCATAAATTCAGCAGTTAAAAGAAGCCTGCTTCAATTTTCATTTCTGAAAACTGAAATAGCCCTCAGTGAATTAACACTTGAATTGTCAAGACTCAATTATACGGAAGATTATAAAAGTTTGGTTCAGGATTTTTACCTGAAATTGTAACAATTATCCAGTTACACGTTCCGGATTATAACCCAAATAAGGCACTATTTTTTCGTGAAACACAATACCGTTTTCTTCCAGTTCTTTCAAGATTGGCTCATAAACTTCTTTCAAAATTGGCATTTGAACGCCAGGCGTTTTAATTTCTCCATTTAATATTTTCAAAGTGGCAATTGCAACAGGCAATCCAACGGTTTTTGCCATGGCGGTATACGTTTGGTTGTCGCCAATGCAAACCATGCTGCTTTCAATTTGATGTTTTTCACCATTTAATTCGTAGCCGAAAAGATGCTGCATCACAATCATATCTTTGTCGTTTTCTTTCAAAGTCCAGCTGTCTCTCAATATTTTTTCAAGAATTTGGGCGGGTGTTGCGTTTTTAAGCCCAACCATTTTTGTGGAACTAAAAATATCCAGTTCGGCCAATTTATCCCAAACAATATCGTCCTGATCAATTTTTAAATAATACCGCAATTTTAATTCAACAGAATCAAAAGGATTGTAAGCCAAAAAAGAGTTTGTAAACGCACGGTAAGTCATGTGTTCCGAGTTTTCGATGGTATAGCTGTCATCGGTCATTCCAAGTTGAATAAAAACATTCCAGGCTCTTGAAAAACCAACACGCCTAATAGTTCCGCGGTACAACGTTAAAATATTGTCCAATCCGTAAACACTTTTGTATTTTAGGGAATCTCTGTTGGCATATGCTTCAAATTTTCCGTAATTGTCCAAATTCAATATTTCGGTGCGTCTAAATAATTTATGATAAGGAATGTATTTATAAGTTCCTTCCTGTATGAATTTTGCGGCACCACCTTGTCCGGCCAACACCACATTTCTCGGATTCCAGGTAAACTTATAATTCCATAAATTGTCATCGCTTTCAGGCGCCACCAAACCACCGCAAAACGACTCAAACAGCAACATTTTGCCGCCATTATCCCTAATTCGGTCTATCACCTTCATGGCGCTCATATGATCTATTCCAGGATCCAATCCGATTTCATTCATAAAAACCAGATTTTTTTTCACAGCTTCTTCATGAAGAGCGCTCATTTCATTTGAAATATAGGAAGCTGTTACCATGCTTTTTCCAAATTCCAGACAATCTTTAGCCACATTAATATGCAAATGGGCCGGAAGCATAGAAATTACAATGTCGGCATTTTTTATGGCTACTTTTCTTTCAGTTTCATTTAAAATGTCAAGTGACCTTGCGGTGCCATTTTCATGATTTTTTACTTTGCCTTTGGCAAGTTCCAAGGAAAAATCGGCAACGGTAATGTGAAGATTTTCACTAAATGATTTATTTAATAAATAGGTTATCAATGAAGAGGATGATTGGCCTGAACCAATTACCAGAATATTTCTCATTCTCGTATTTTTATAGATTATAATAAGAATACGAAAATACAAATTTTACTTTAAAATTTGCTGGTTATTGCCATTAATAACTTTCTTCTTCCAAGGTTTCTAAAATCTCTTTTGCTTTCTTAAAATCAGCGCTGTTAACTTTTAGTTTATAGCCTTCAACAAAAGCAGTTCCTATGGTTGACATTAAATTTTCATCAAAAATAAAACTGCGAATTCCATAACTGTTCAATAAGGTTTGGGCGATATGAATTTCGTGGATTAGACTGGAGTTTAAAACCGTAACTAAGGTATCTGAATTGCTTTGCATGTTTCTTAAATTTATCCTAAATATACGAATTGTGATTTTGAAACCGTGATAAATTTTATCTTTACGCACTAAATCCATAATTACCAATGAAAATAAATTTAGGGATCGCTACATTAATAGGTGCATTAACAATAGTATTGGGTGCTTTTGGGGCACATGCGTTGCAAGAGACTTTAACTGCAGATGGCTTGAAGAGCTTTGAAACAGCTGTTCGTTATCAAATGTACCATGTAATTGTATTGCTGTTTGTAAATTCTTATGCTGAATTTACTTTAAAAACTAAAAATACTGTCAGCTACTTATTTTTTGCAGGTATTTTGTTTTTTTCAGGGTCCATTTATGCCATTACTTTAGGCGTAAATCCTAAAAGTATTTGGTTTATAACGCCATTGGGTGGTTTATTTTTTATTTTGGGATGGTTAAAAATGGGAATTTCCTATTTTAGGAAAGGTTAAACCGTTAATTTGACAATTAATTTAGAATCCTTTAATTTTTGTTGTCGCACTAAACAAATAAATCTATTTTTGCCAAATATTTTTTGAAAGAAATATATTGAAAAAAAGATTTTTTTTCACAAAGCACGAAAACGTTTTCGTGTAAAATGAATCAGCTGTGAAAATAGTTAAAATGCAGATTGAGTGTAATTTATGAAAGTGAAAACGTTATCGTAGATAGTCCATTTTTACTGATAAATATCATAAAAGTAACCTTTAGTTAGTTCGAAATTTGTAATATAAATGAAATGAGATTACCCATAAATAATATAATTAATACTGAAAAGATGAAAAATATTAAAGTTATTCAGGAGTTACACAATCTAGGAATTACAGGATATCATGAAGTTTCTTACAATCCAACTTTCGAAGAATTATACCAGGCCGAAGTTTCACACCAACGTGTTGGATTTGAAAAAGGCGCTTTAACAGATAGTGGTGCAGTGGCTGTTAAAACAGGAATTTTCACAGGTCGATCTCCTAAAGACAGATATATTGTAAAAGATGATGTTACAAAAGATACCATTTATTGGGATGAAAAAGTGAATTTTTCAACCACATTAGATGTTTATAACGACTTAAAAGTTTTAGTGCTGAACCAGCTTTCCACTTCAAAAAAATTATATGTGGTTGATGCATTCTGCGGAACAAATCCTGACACGCGATTAAAAGTTCGTTTTGTGATGGAAGTTGCATGGCAGGCTCATTTTGTTACCAATATGTTTATCAGGCCTTCCATTTACGAATTGGAAAATTTCGGGGAACCAGATTTTATTGTAATGAATGGATCTAAAGTGGTAAATCCGAATTGGAAAAAGCACGGATTGAATTCTGAGAATTTTGTGGTGTTCAATCTTACCGAAAAAGTGCAATTGATTGGCGGTAGCTGGTATGGCGGCGAAATGAAAAAAGGAATGTTTTCTATTATGAACTATTATTTACCACTTCGCGGAATTGCTTCAATGCATTGCTCTGCCAACGTTGGCGAAAAAGGCGATGTTGCTGTTTTCTTCGGATTGTCAGGAACAGGAAAAACAACGCTTTCTGCCGACCCAAAACGTTATTTAATTGGAGATGATGAACATGGTTGGGATCACAATGGCGTATTTAATTTTGAAGGAGGATGCTACGCAAAAGTGATTGATTTGAGCCAAAAAAATGAACCGGATATCTGGCGTGCCATTAAAAGAGATGCTTTATTGGAAAACGTAGCCGTTAATGAATATGGCGAAGTGGACTTCTATGATCACACAATTACCGAAAATTCAAGAGTTTCTTATCCGATTTATCATATTAATAAAATTGTATTGCCGTCTAAAGCCGGACATGCAAGTAAAATAATTTATCTTTCTGCCGATGCTTTTGGTGTTTTGCCTCCAGTTTCCTTATTGGATGATGCTCAGGCACAATACCACTTTTTATGCGGATTTACTTCTAAATTAGCGGGTACAGAAAGAGGAATTACAGAACCTCAACCATCTTTTTCTCCTGCATTTGGTGAAGCGTTTTTAACATTGCATCCAACAATGTATTCTAAAACATTGGTTTCAAAAATGAAAGAACACAATGCCAAAGCCTATCTTGTGAACACAGGTTGGAACGGAACAGGAAAAAGAATATCTTTAAAAGATACCCGTGCCATCATTGACGCCATTCTAGATGGTTCAATTGACGAAGCTGAAACAGTTCATATTCCTTTTTTAAATTTGAAAGCACCTAAATCTTTAGAGAAAGTTAGTGATATTTTAGATCCTAGATCAACTTATTCCAACGTTGTGGAATGGGAAGAAAAAGCCATAAAATTAGCTGGATTGTATATTAAAAACTTTGAACAATATACAAATACTGAAGAAGGAAAAGCCTTGGTTATTGCAGGACCGCAACTTTAAGCATAGTAAAATCTATATTGATATTAAAGTCTTCTATTTTGAAGACTTTTTTTTTGTTTCAAAAGGGGGTATCTTGCGAATTCCATTATGAAGAAAAAAGTAAAAGCAGTTACCGGTTCCTTAAATCACTTTATGCACTTAGAAACAACAGCAAGTTTGATTCTTTTTGCATTTTCTATTTTAGCCGTAATTTGGGCAAATTCGCCTTTTGGCCATACTTATGAAGAATTATGGCATTATAAATTTACCATCGGATTTGCGAACACAAGTTTTCATTTGGAAAAATCGTTGATTTTATGGATTAATGACGGCCTAATGGCCATCTTTTTCTTCGTTATTGGCCTAGAAGTAAAACGCGAAGTTTTAGCGGGCGAATTAACTACTTTAAGAAAAGCGTCACTTCCTATTTTTGCGGCATTGGGCGGAATGTTATTTCCGGTGCTGATATTTTTATTCTTCAATCAGGGAAAAGTTGGGGTTGAAGGTTGGGGAATTCCAATGGCAACGGATATTGCTTTTACCTTGGGAATTTTAAAATTATTGGGCAAACGAGTTCCTTTAGGATTAAAAATATTTTTAACGGCCTTTGCCATTGTTGACGATATTGGAGCAGTAATTGTCATTGCGGTTTTTTATAGTGCCAATATTCAATGGGATTTAATTACCTACGCTTTGCTTATTGTTGGCGCAGTCGGTTTTTTAAGTTATAAACATTTCTACTCTAAATACCTGTATTTCGTGCTGGGATTTGTGGTTTGGTTGTTATTTTTAAAATCTGGAATTCATCCAACAATTGCCGGCATATTAATGGCATTCACCATTCCTATGTATCGGGAAATTAAATTAAGTGACTATGAGAAGGAATTAAGCGCTCAACTTGAAATATTTAAAAAATGTAAGTATAAAAATCCGCAATTGCTTAACAAAATACAATTGGAAGTTGTTGATGAGGTAGCATCTGTTAGCAGCCGCGTACAATCTCCGCTTCAACATTTGGAACATTCACTCCATGGCTGGGTTTCTTATGTGATTATGCCAATTTTTGCATTGGCAAATGCTGGGGTTGTTTTAAGTTTTAGCGGATTGGAAAATACCGGCCATATCACCTTAAATATTGCTTTGGCATTGGTTTTTGGAAATACAATTGGTATTATGTTGCTCACTTATTTAGCCATTAAATTAAAGCTGGCCGATTTGCCTGAAGGGGTAGAATTTAAGCAATTATTAGGGGTCAGTATTTTGGGCGGACTCGGATTTACCATGTCTTTGTTTATCACAAATTTGGCTTATAGTGATGAAAGTTTTATCTCGGCCGCCAAAATGGGCATAATATTAGGATCCCTAATTGCAGGATTTATTGGGTATATGGTTTTAAAAATGCAACTGAAACCTAAGAATTAAAGCGCTAAAAAAACCGCTGCTTATATTTATACTCAACAAATTTAAAATAATTATAAAGTTTATAGTTTACCTCTAAACCATAATCAACATTAAAATCGTAATCTATTTGGTTTTCATAAATATCGCTGCGATATCTTAACGGATTTTGGGCCCTAATATTCCATTCTGTAACATAAAACCGATTTTTATTTTCATAATATTCCTGTGAATAAAAATTCATCGGCTTGGAGATGGTATTTAAATAAGTTTCAAATCCAATATCCATAATAATGATTTCATATTCCAGACTGTCATTAGCAATCCTAACAGCTCCTTCGGGAAGGTTTGTGTCATTTGTTTTAGTGGTTTTTGTTGTGGATGAGCATCCAACAATAAATAAACCAATGGCCGCATAATAAAATATAGTTTTCATAATCTATTGGTTTTAATGTACTTAAAAGTACAAAAAGAATGCCAATCTATATGTTAAAATTTCTAAATTAGCGTTTTATTTAAATTGAACTAAAATGGACGAAATACGTTGTGGCTGGTGCAAAAACGATCCGCTTTATATGGCTTATCACGATACAGAGTGGGGAGTTCCCGTTTTTGAGGACGATAAATTATTTGAGTTTTTAATTTTGGAAACTTTTCAGGCTGGTTTAAGCTGGATTACCATTCTGCGGAAAAGAGAAAATTTCAGAAATGCTTTTGATAATTTTGATTATAAAAAAATCGCAAATTATACTGAAGCTAAATTTGAGGAACTTTTGCAGGATGCCGGCATCATCAGAAATAAATTGAAAATTAAAGCCACCATTACAAACGCCATTGCTTTTATGGAAGTTCAAAACGAATTTGGTTCGTTTTCAAATTATATTTGGAGTTTTACCCAAGGAAAACCAATTAAAAATATAAGAAAAGCCTTGAGTGAACTTCCCGCAACCACTGAATTGTCAGATGCCATTTCAAAAGATTTAAAAAAACGCGGATTCAAATTTGTGGGTTCAACCGTAATTTATGCGCATATGCAAGCCACCGGAATGATCAATGACCACCTAACCGAATGCTTCAGATATCATGAAGTGTAAACTGAATTTTTGATTTACGATTTTTCCTATCCCCAACCCTTTCCAAAGGAAAGGGAGTTTGATAGAATTTTTAAAAGCATTTAACTTTTTTCCATTCTAACAATAATTCCCCTCTTGAGCCTGTACTGAGCGCAGTCGAAGTAGGGGTTAGTGGGCAATAGGTATATAAATTTCCGTTATCCATTTGGCCGGATTTGCAGTTTCTCTTGGCCCAACTGTATAAATTTCAAAAGGCTCAGCACCAACAATTTCGGAAAAACCTTGGGCAGCCAAGCCATTATAAGCGGCTTCCCATGCATCATTGGCAAATTTATAATCGCCTTTAAAAATAGTTTTAAATGTTTTTTGCGGTTTTAAATAGCCTGTTAAAACATCGCCGGTATTGATTACCCTTTCTTTAACAGGAATACAGGCTGAAAACATTGCTGTATTATTTACTTCGTCCCATTTATGATTTAACGTAAACGGTTTTCCCGAGGCTGCTATATTATTTTTAGCCATATACGCTTCAATTACCGGAAACATTTCATTCATTTTATTTTCAATATCCTGAATTTTGCAGGAAACTGTTTGGTATAAATAAAATCCGCCGCCATAATCCACCGCGCCTTTTGTTTCAAAAGAATGTTTTTTCAATTCCTTTAAGATGTGTTTTTCCAGCAATTCCAAACCTCTGTCATAGATTGGAATCGTGTTTTTTTCTATTCCTCCTTTAAAAAGCCAATAAAATTTTTCGCCAAATGAATTTTTACCCCGCATTCCCCAAGTAACTTCTGTGCCAAGATCAACTTTGGTAAAATTCCAATAAACTTCAGGCTTACTGTCAGAATTAAAGTCAACTTGCTGAATAATTTCTTTGTTCGGTTTTGCTGAAATGGTTTTCATAGATCCGCTGCCATCTTTCCCTTTCCAACTGTAAGAAGCCCCAACTCCGGAAGTGGTATCGTGATAGGAAGTTACTATGGTTGGATCCATTTCAAACCACGGACTCCAATTTTCCCAATTTTTAAAGTCATTCACATTTTCGAAAACAACTTCAACAGGCGCCTTTATGACTCGTGAACGCTTAATGTCGTAGTTGCCTTCACTAACAGCAACATAAATAGAGAGTATAATTACAACTGCAAGCAGTAAAAAGCCAAGGTATTTTAGATATTTCAAAAGAGGAAATTTAGAATTACTAATCTCTAATTTAGGGAATTATTTTGTTATAAAATAGTAAATTTGTCGATAAATTTTAAATTATCAATCAGATGAACATTAAATATTTTTTACCGATGCTTTTAACGGCATCAATGTTGTTTTCTTGTGCCGATCAAAAGAAGGAAGAAAAACCAATAGAAGTTGCAACTGAATTTAAAACTGAAGTTGAACAATTCGCCGATGTGAAAATTCTGCGTTATCAAATTCCGAGTTTTGAAAACCTGACTTTAAATCAAAAGAAATTGGTATATTATTTGTCTCAGGCCGGAATGTACGGTCGTGATATTATGTATGATCAAAACTATCGCCATAATTTAATAATTAGACGTGCTTTAGAAAATATTTACCAAAATTATGCAGGAGATAAAACAACTGAAGACTGGAAAAATTTCGAAATTTATTTAAAAAGAGTTTGGTTTTCCAATGGTATTCACCACCATTATTCAAATGATAAATTTAAACCCGATTTTTCAAAAGAATATTTTGACACCTTGTTAAAAGAAACCAAAACAATTCTAACTGGAGAACCATACGAAGTTATTTTTAATGATAAAGATGCCAAAAAAGTAAATCTTGACGAAAGTATAGGTTTGTTGGAAGGTTCAGCCATAAATTTTTATTCACCTAATGTTACGGCAGCAGATGTAGATAAATTTTATGCTTCAAAAATTGACAAAAACGATAAAACGCCTGTTGAATATGGGTTGAATTCGAAATTGGTTAAAAATGCCGACGGCTCTTTGGAAGAAAAAGTTTGGAAAGTTGGCGGTATGTACAGCGCATCTATTGAAAAAATTGTGAGCTGGTTGGAAAAAGCTGTTGGAGTTGCCGAAAATGCAAAACAGGCAGAAGCCTTGAAATTATTGATTGAATATTACAAAACAGGTGATTTAAAAACTTGGGATGCCTACAATATTGCTTGGGCAACAAGTACCGAAGGTGATATTGACTATATCAATGGATTTATTGAAGTTTACAAAGATCCAAAAGCATTTAGAGGTTCTTTTGAATCAACAGTACAGATAAAAGATTTTGATATGTCTAAAAAAATGGCTGTTTTGGCTGAAAATGCCCAGTGGTTCGAAGACAATTCAACCTTGCAAGCTTCCCATAAAAAGAAAAATGTGGTAGGCGTTTCTTATAAAACAGTGAATGTGGCATCAGAAGCTGGAGATTCTTCACCTTCAACGCCAATTGGCATCAACTTGCCAAATAATAACTGGATTCGTGAACAACACGGTTCCAAATCTGTTTCCCTTGGAAATATTATTGAAGCTTACAATATGGCCGGTGGAACCGACAGGTTAAAAGAATTTGCTTTTGATGAAGCCGAAGTTGAAACTGAAATTAAATATGGCCAGGAAGCCGATAAATTGCATACGGCTTTGCATGAAGTTATTGGTCATGCCAGCGGACAAATAAATGACGGCATTGGGCAACCAAAAGAAACCTTAAAAAATTATTCTTCAACTTTGGAAGAAGCGCGTGCAGATTTGGTTGGATTGTATTATTTGCCTGACACAAAATTGGTTGAAATGAAAATTTCGCCAAATGCACAAGGAATAGGAAAAGCAGCATTTGACAATTATATCAGAAATGGTTTAATGACACAATTGGTTCGTTTAAACTTGGGCGATGACATTGAAGAAGCACACATGAGAAACCGACAATTGGTGGCCGCCTGGGCTTTTGAAAAAGGTAAAAAAGACAATGTGATCGAAAAAGTGACAAAAGAAAATAAAACGTATTTTGTTATTCGGGATTATGCGAAATTGAGAGTTTTGTTCGGTCAATTGTTGAGCGAAATACAACGCATCAAATCGGAAGGTGATTATAAAGCCGGTAAAGCTTTGGTTGACAATTACGGCGTTAAAGTTGACCAAGCCATTCATAAAGAAGTGTTGGATCGCAACAGTAAATTTAAATCGGCGCCATACAGCGGTTTTGTGAATCCTGTGTTAACTGCCGAATTGGATGCTGAAGGAAATATCAAAGATGTAAAAATAGTGCAACCTGCCAGTTTTGCTGAACAAATGTTGGATTATGCAAAAAGATATACCACATTGCCTAACATAAACTAATAACACAAATAATTTTTGTAAAAGTCCGTTTCAATTTATTGAAGCGGATTTTTTTTAGTGTAAAGAGAAGGTGATTAAGGTAAAAATGAGAATGATTAAAATAACTGAAATAAGGACCAGAAATGAGTTTTTATAATACTTTTTATGAATTTTAATGTCTTTTTTATAACTCCAAACCATAGCGATTATAAAGGCAATTAAAAAAAAAGCCGCAAAAATAAGTTGTCCTTTACTAAACATATAAATGTGTATATTTAGCTCCAAAAATACGTAAATTTTTAATATGAAAACTGCATTAATTATTGGCGCTTCATCGGGAATAGGGAAAGAATTGTCGAAATTATTGGCCGAAGATGGCTACAAAGTTATCATCACAGGAAGAAGGGGAAATTTGCTGGAAGAAATTAAAGCAAGCAAACCTGAAAATTTTGTGGTGAAAGTGAATGATGTAACCGATTTAAATGCTTGCGAAACGCTATTTTCCGACTTACAAAATGAATTCAAAACCATTGATTTAATTGTTTACAGTTCGGGTGTTGGCGATCCAAATTATGAGTTGGTCTGGGAAAAGGAATTGCCAACTTTGCAAACCAATGTAATTTCAGCGGTAAAAATTTACGGACTTGCCTACAATTTATTCAGAAAACAAGGTTACGGGCATTTGGTGGGAATTTCTTCTATTGCTTCTATTAGAGGAAACAGACACGTGCCGGCATATTTCGCGTCAAAAGCATTTCAGGCAAATTATTTGGAATCGCTTTGGATGAAAGGAAAAAGAAGCAAAGCTGAAATTTATGTGACCGATATTCAGCCAGGATTTGTGGATACTTCCTTGGCGTTGGGAACAACTTTTTGGATGGCTTCCGCAGAAAAAGCAGCCAAACAAATATATGCAGCAATTAAATCGAAAAAGAAAAAATCGTATATTACAAAGCGTTGGAGATTGGTGGCATTTGTGTTGAAAATTGTGCCGTCTTCATTGTTGTTTAAGTTCACCTAAATTAATTTCTTGCTAAAATGATACATAAACTGAAAGCCGTTCAGGAATTTCATGAATCCTTCGGATTGGGAATTCAGCACAAACCTATTGCGAAATTGGACGACGATAAATTAAAATTGCGTTTCGATTTAATGGCTGAAGAAAACGAAGAATATTTGGAAGCCGCCAAAAACAATGATTTAACTGAAGTGGCCGATGCTTTGGGCGATATGCTTTATATTTTATGCGGCACTATTTTGGAGCACGGCATGCAATATAAAATAGAAGAAGTTTTTAATGAAATTCAGCGCAGCAATATGAGCAAATTGGGTGATGACGGCAAGCCAATTTATAGAGAAGACGGCAAAGTATTGAAAGGCCCGAATTATTTTAAACCGAATATCTTAGAAATTTTAGAAAAATAAAACCTAAACTTAATTATTATAAATATGAATTCAAATAAATTGTTTTTACTGCTCATAATGGTAGTGTCAATAAGCTATTCGTCAAGAGCACAGCAAAAAATGAAAGAAAAAAGTTCGCCGGGATTAGAAATAAAAAACATGGACAAAGGCGTAAGTCCGTCCAATGATTTTTTTAGATACGTAAACGGTGCTTGGTTGGATAAGGCGGAAATTCCGGCCGACAGAACTTCTTGGGGAAGTTTCAACGAATTAAGAAAAAAAACTGATGCTGATGTGTTGGAAATTTTAAATGAAGCGATTGCGAAAAAAAATGCTCCTAAATTAAAAGATGCACAAGGAAATTTAACGGCAATGTCAGATCAGGAAAAAGCAGTAAATTATTATGAATCCATCATGGACACCGAAAAAAGGAACAGTCAGGGCATTAATCCGGTTCTTCCTTTTTTGGCTAAAATTGATGCCGTAAATAATTTAGAAGATTTGAACCGCCTTATGGTTGAAAGCGCACCTTATGGCGGGGTAGGATTTTATAATTTTTATATCTCCAACGATTTAAAGAACAGCAACCGATATGTTGGTTATGTTTCACCGGCAGGATTGGGTTTGTCGCGCGATTATTACGTTGATCAAGATGATAACACCAAACTAAAAAGAGAAAAATATATTGCGCATATTGCCAAAATGCTTCAGTTTTATGGCGATTCAAAAGAAATTGCAAGCCAAAATGCACAACGTATTTTCAATTATGAATACAATTTAGCAAAGCCAAGAATGACTAAAGAAGAATCAAGGGATCGCAGAAAATCGTACAATCCGAAAAGTATCGACGAATTAACTGCGCTCACTTCAACTATTCATTGGAATGCTTATTTTACGGGTATTGGCATCGCCAAAATAGATACCGTTGTGGTTAGTCAGCCAAAATATATGGCAACGATGGACTCCATCATCAAAGCGAGTTCCATTGACGATATTAAATTATATTTAAAATGGAAGGCGATAGACGGCGCCGCAAATATGTTAAGTGATGACATTGAAGTTGCAAATTGGGAATTTTACAGCAAAGAATTAACAGGTGCCATGCAACAACTTCCTCGAAATGAAAGAGCTTTAGCCTCTATAAATGGCGTAATTGGTGAAGCATTGGGAAAATTGTATGTCGATAAAAAATTTCCGCCAGAAGCAAAAGCCAAAGCCATGGAAATGATTAAAAATGTGATGGCTGGCTATGAAATCAGAATTCAAAAATTGCCTTGGATGAGTGATGCCACAAAACAAAAGGCATTAGAAAAACTACATAAATTAACCGTTAAAATTGCGTATCCCGATAAATGGAAAGATTATTCGGCGCTTGTGGTTGTTGGCGTAAAAGATGGAGGTTCTTATTTCCAAAATTCAATGAATGCCAGAAAATGGAATTTCGATAAAAATATCGCAAAATTGGGAAATCCTGTAGACAGAACTGAATGGGGAATGTCACCTCAAACAGTGAATGCTTATTTTAATGCCACCAATAATGAAATTGTATTTCCTGCCGCTATTTTACAGCCGCCTTTTTACAATTATTTGGCCGATGAAGCCGTTAATTATGGCGGAATTGGCGCAGTAATTGGACACGAAATTTCACATAGTTTTGACGATTCCGGTTCCCGATTTGATGGTGATGGGAACTTAGTTGATTGGTGGACTACTGAAGATTTGGAAAAATTCACCGTGTTGGGAACTAAATTGGCCGATCAATACAGTGCCAAGGAAGCATTGCCGGAAGTATATTTAAACGGTAAATATAATTTAGGTGAAAATATTGGCGATTTAGGCGGTGTTAATGCTGCTTTAGAAGGCTTGGAATTGTTTTATAAAACAAACGGCAAACCAGAAAAAATTGATGGGTTTACAGCAGAACAACGTTTTTTTATATCTTGGGCTACAGTTTGGCGCACAAAAATGCGTGAGGATGCATTGCGCAATTTAATAAAAACCGATCCGCATGCACCGGGAATGTTTAGAGCTTATATGCCTTTAACAAATGTTGATGCCTTTTACGATGCATTTAATATTAAACCAGAGGATAAAATGTATTTGAAACCAGATGACAGGGTTAAAATTTGGTAATATAAACAATAAAAAAGGAGCTTTAAAGCTCCTTTTTTATTAAATCTACATTATAAAATCCGCCTCTGTTTTCTTTTCTTGCTTTAGAAAATCTTGTGATTAAAAATGCAGTTGTAATTAAGTTTCTGAGTTCACACAAATCCATCGAAAGTTCTGAATGGTCATATAAACGTTTGTTGTCCTCAAACAACACATGAAGTTTTCTTTCTGCGCGCAATAACCTTTCGTTGGAACGAACAATGCCAACATAATTGCTCATAATGGTTTTTACTTCATTTCGGTCGTGTGTAATTAAAATTTTCTCCATGTTTTTTACCACACCGCTGTCATTCCAATCCGGAATATTTTTTGGTGCTTTAATTTTATCAAATCTCAGGGTTAAATTTTCAAAAGCCCTGTGGGCAAAAACAATGCCTTCCAACAAAGAATTTGAAGCAAGCCTGTTTGCGCCATGCAGTCCGGTTCGGGTAACTTCACCGGCACCATATAAGTTTTTAATGGAGGTTTTTCCTTTTTTATTCACATTTACGCCACCGCAAATATAATGTGCCGCGGGTGATACCGGAATAAAATCCTTTCGGACATCAATGCCCAAAGTCAAACATTTTTCGGTAATGTTTGGAAAATGTTTTTTAAAAGATTCATATTCCAAATGTGTGCAATCTAAATAAACATTGGGCATTCCGCTTTTTTTCAGTTCGTGGTCAATGGCTCTTGCCACAATATCCCGAGATGCCAATTCTTCACGCTCATCATATTTATGCATAAATCGGTTGCCGTAATAATCTCTTAAAATGGCACCAGCACCACGCACAGCTTCTGAAATTAAAAAAGCCGGGTATTCGCCTGGATTGTATAACGCGGTTGGGTGAAATTGAATAAACTCAACCTCAGAAACTTCCGCCATCGCCCTGTATGCCATTGCGATTCCATCGCCGGTGGCAACTACCGGATTTGTGGTGGAAAAATAAACTTGTCCGCTTCCGCCTGAAGCCAGCATCGTCACTTTTGCCGCAAATGTATTTACCACATTATTTTTCTCATCCAAAACATAGGCGCCATAACAGGTAATTTTTTCTGAAACAGAGGTTTGTCTTTTTTTAACCTGGTGTTCCGTAATCAAATCAATGGCAAATTGGTGCGATAAAAATTGAATGTTTTTGGTTTTTTCCACTTGTGAAATAAGCGCTCTTTCAATTTCGGCACCGGTAAGATCTTCGTGATGTAAAATCCGGTCTTGTGAATGTCCGCCTTCCCTTCCCAATGAAAAGCTTCCTTTGGAAGTTTTATCAAAAATAGCACCCCATTCCATCAATTCCCTGAGTCGTGCAGGAGCGTCTTCAACCACCATTCTTACCACTTCTTCATCGCACAATCCGTCGCCGGCAATTAAGGTGTCTTCTATATGTTGTTCAAATGAATCGACAGCTTCATTCCAAACGGTGGCAATTCCGCCTTGGGCATATTTGGTGTTGCTCTCACTCTTTTCACTTTTCGTGATAATGGTAACGGTTGCATCTTTAAAGTGATTTGCTACTTTTAATGCAAAACTCAACCCGGCGATTCCCGAACCTATAATTAGAAAATCGGAGTTGTATGATTTTTTTTCAGCGTTCATTTGATTTGTTTATTATTTTGAAAGTTCCAGCATGCGTTCAATTGACACCAACGCTTTTTTTCTTAATTCCTCTTCTACATTAACTTCCGGTAATTCATATTTTAATCATAAATACAATTTTTGCATCGTATTCATTTTCATGTAAAAACATTCGCTGCAATTGCAATTGTCATCGTCAACAGGGGCGGGAATTAAAATTTTATCCGGTGATTCTTGATGCATTTTGTGTAAAATACCCACTTCAGTTGCCACAATAAATTTTTTCGCCTTGCTAGTTTTTACGTAATTCAACAATCCTGATGTTGAGCCAACATATTTGGCAACTTTTAACAAATGTTCTTTAGACTCAGGATGTGCAATAATTTCGGCATCTGGATTTTCTGCGTATAATTTCAATATTTTATCTATTGAAAAAGCTTCGTGAACCATACAGGCGCCATCCCAAAGCACCATATCCCTGCCAGTTTTTTTTATCAGCCAAGCACCTAAATTACGATCAGGCGCAAATATAATGGGTTGGTCTTTTGGTATGGAATTGATGATTTTTTCTGCATTTGAGGAAGTGCAAACAATATCGGTCATTGATTTTATTTCTGCGGAAGTGTTTACGTAAGAAACCACCAAATGATTTGGGTGTTGTTTTTTGAAAGCCGCGAAATCATTGGGCGGACAAGAATCAGCCAACGAGCAGCCTGCCTTTAAATCGGGCAATAAAACTTTTTTGGACGGATTTAAAATTTTGGCGGTCTCTGCCATAAAATGTACACCGGCAAAAACAATAATATCTGCACTTGTTTTAGCGGCTTGTTGTGCCAAAGCCAAACTGTCACCTACAAAATCTGCAATATCTTGTATGTCATCTTCTTGGTAATAATGCGCCAAAATAACGGCATTTTTTTCTTTTCTAAGTCGGTTTATCTCCTTTACATAATCAATACTTGGGGTTTTAATGTCTAAAAACCCTTTTTCCTGAAGTTCATTTTTAGCTTGTTCTAACGTAGTCATAATTTATTTTTTTGCTGGATTAAGACCAAATAATATGCCAAACAATCGGATGTTACATCCGATTGTTTTATAATTTCCATGCAATAAAAGTATGCTTTTTGGCAAAATTATCCTAATTGGATTTATTTTACCTTATAAGTCCATCCAAATTTATCCTCCGTTTTTTTGCGTTGGATGTCTGTGATTCCTTTTTTTATGATTGCAGCAAAGCTGTTTTCCACAACAGGCAATTCAAAATTTTCTCCCTTGCTAGAAAAAGCACGAATAGGGCTAACCACTGCTGCGGTTCCTGCACCAAACATTTCCAACAATTCACCTTTACGGGCAGCTTCAACAATTTCAGAAACTTTTACCGGTCTAACTTCAATTTTAATTCCTTTATCTTCAGCGAATTGAACGATACTTTTACGCGTTACGCCGTCTAAAATACGATCGCTTACCGGTGCGGTCAATAAGGTGTCATTTACCCTAAAAAAGACATTCATCACCCCAGCTTCTTCCAATAGTTCGTGAGTGCATGAATCTGTCCAAACCACTTGTTGAAAACCTTGCTGATTTGCCAATTTGGTTGGGTAGAAAGAACCTGCATAATTCCCTGCCGCTTTTGCTGCGCCAACGCCGCCATTTGCAGATCTACTGTATTTATCGGCAAAAAGCACTCTAACTTCACCTGTATAATATGATTGAACAGGAGAACAAATGATCATAAATTTATATTTGTTTGAAGTCGATGCAGATACGCAATATTCTGTAGCAATAATAAAAGGCCTAATGTAAAGCGCATTATCCGCTCCTTTTTTAACCCATTCTTTATCCAATTTCAAAAGTTCGTTTAAACCTTCAAAGAAATATTCTTTTGGAAAAGTAGGCATATCCAAACGTTCAGCCGATTTGTTGATTCTTTCCTGATTTTGGTCTGGTCTAAATAACCAAACGTCATCATTATCATCTTTATATGCTTTCATGCCTTCAAATACGGCTTGGCCATAATGAAAAACTTTTGCAGAAGGATCCAAAGTTAATGGATGGTATGGAATAATTTGAGGATTTTGCCATTTTCCATCTTCATAATCACATTCAAACATGTGATCGGTAAAATTTTTTCCAAATGCCAAATTGTTAAAATCAACTTCTGAAATTTTTGATTTTGCTATTTTTTCTATATGTAAAGCCATACTAATTGAATATTTATTTGAGCAAATTTACTATAATTTTTTAATTCACAGTTTTAATTTTCCCGAAGGTTGCTGTCTTATTTTTAATATATTTGGGCAAAAATATTCATATGAGCAATATGGATAAAATAAAATTGCATTATTGACATATTTAAGGTGATTTGTGTTATTTTATTATAAAAATAGCGCACTCTAAAATGATGTAAATTTGCTGAAAAACAAGCTGTTAAAGTCAATTTTCTGAATGAAAAACGCACATTTTTAATTTAAAAAATTTTGGAAAGAAAAATAATGATTACTGCCGATGGTTCCACAACCATTCATATTACTGAATGGGACGAACAATACCATTCAAAGCACGGCGCAATCCAAGAGGCAAAACACGTTTTTATTAAAAATGGCTTGTTACTTTTTGCCAATCGGAAAATAAGTGTTTTGGAAATAGGTTTCGGAACCGGACTTAACTGTTTCATCACTTTTTTGGAAGCGCCAAAAATGAACTTGGAGATTGATTATGTTGGCGTTGAAGCTTATCCGTTAGCTGCTGAAGAGGTTGAAAAAATGAATTATGTGGATCAATTGGAGGCTACTGAATTTTCAAATGTTTTTAACCAAATGCACAAGCAGGATTGGGAAATTAGCGGGAAAATATCCCCTGAATTTTCTCTCACAAAGCGGAAACAGTTTTTTAATGAAATAAGCGACGAAAACAAATTCGATCTCATTTATTTTGATGCTTTTGGCGCAAGGGTTCAACCGGAATTGTGGACAGAAGAAATATTTGAAAAAATGTATAAAGCCTTAAAACCAGAGGGTGTTTTGGTCACTTACAGCGCAAAAGGAAGCGTAAGAAGAGCAATGCTGGCGGTCGGATTTTTAGTCGAAAAATTGCCTGGTCCACCGGGAAAAAGAGAAATGTTAAGAGCGACGAAAAAGGTTAAAAGTTAAATGTTAAAAAGTCTCTATTCTCTTATCTCGACTCTTTATTCTCAATATTCAATTTTCAATACTCAAAATAATGGAACACAGATTTAAAAAAAGAAAAAAACCGAATTACATAAGAGGCATCGTTTTGGCAATTTTATTGCTGGTAATCATCTATTTATGGATGAATTTAGATTACTTGGTGAATGCATTTTTTGGCGTGAAATCTTAGGTTGAAATTACTTTTCTAAGTTCTACTTTTATTTTTTAAAACTTCGGCCTTTCCATTCGTAGTTTTTAAAAGCGGACAAACATCCAGTAAAAACAATGAAAAAGGGATACAATAAACTTACCGATAAATAATATTTTAAAGATTTTGTGCTTTTCAAATATATGGAAGTCTGGGCAATTAATATAAAATCAACAATGACTTTTAAGGAGAAAATTAGCATAAAATAAATCCAAAATTCAGTAAATAATAAAATGTAAATTCCTAAAACAAGCACCATTAAATTTTCTAAAAACACAACAATTCCTACAAATTTGGCAAACAAACTTGTGTAGGAAGCCGATTTGGATGCCCACCGTAATTGCTGATTTATAAATAGCTTCCAAGTATTTTCGGTATTGGTTTCCACAATATTTTCATCCGATTTTAAAAATTTCACTTTTTTCGGGTAGGCTTTCAACATTTTTTCCATCAAAAAAATATCATCGCCGCTTGCAATATTGGTATTGTTTTCAAAGCCGTTCAGTTCTAAAAAAGCCGATTTTAGGTAACATAAATTGGCACCGTTGCACATAAATGGTTTTACAATTTCGAATCCTCCAATAGTGCTTCCCATTAAACTTATAAAATTCAGATTTTGAAAATGAAACAAAAAGGAATTTTGTGTGCCGAATTTTACTGGAGCACTTATAAAAATGGGTTTCTCGGCCTCAATAAATTCATTGAAAAGCTGCAGCCATAATTTTGGAACAATACAATCGGCATCCGTGGTGATTATCCATTCGAATTTTGACACATCGATGGCGGTGTTTATGGCATCTTTTTTAGGTGAATTTGTTTTTCTTACATTTTGTACCAGCTTCAAGTTTAAGTGTTGATTTTGCTTTGTAAATTCTTCAATAATCAGCTTAAAATCGTCTTGGGAATCATCGTCCACCAACAAAATTTCAAATAATTCCGTAGGATAATTCAGTGCTGAAAGTGAGTTCAACAAATTTGGTAAATTGTGCGTTTCGTTTCTGAAGGGGATTATTATTGAAAACTTGTTTTTAGGCACTATTTTTTTGTTTTTGACAATCACACTTTTATTCATGCCAATAATAAAAGCCACAATCAGCGATAAATACAAAAGCGAAATTACCAAGGCAGTGAAAATCATTTGTCGGCGACCATTTTAAAGTTCAACACAAATATACTTCCTATGAATGCAGGAACGGCGAAATTTAACAGCCACATAAAAGTAGTGATTGACACTATTGTTAGCGGATTTACATGGATAAAATTGAAGATAAATACCGCAACAGAACCTTTAATCACCCAATCAAAAATGGCAAGGCCGGGAATGATGGATGCGATAAAATAGGTGCTAAAAATAAGGCTCAGGAGCGTAAAATAAGCTGCTTCAATATGAAAAAGTCTTAATAAAAAGTAAAACTGATGTGAAAAAACCAGATAGCGAAACAAAGAATAAGCCAATGTTTTCGCCTGAATTTTCAGCGGTAATTCTTTAGAATAACTGAGAATTTTAAAGGTTAATTCTGTCATTTTTTTTGTGATTCCGAAATACTTTCCAATTAAAAAAAGCAACAATAAAACACTTAAAACAAGAAAGAATCTGGGTGCGTTAAATGAGAATATTTCAACTTCAAAATAAAAACTCAAAAAGAACATCCCGAAAATTCCGAAAAATACGGTGACGGCTAGCTGACTTAAATTTCCGATCAGGTTTAAGACCAAGATTTTTTTTCTCAAATTCTTTTCAAAATATAAGGCTTTTGCACCGTATTCCCCAATTCTGTTTGGTGTAATCAGAGAGGCGGTTAAGGATGCAAAACACTGTTCAGAAGCTTCAAAAAACGTGAATTTTTTTTCATTGGAAACCAATGTCTTCCATTTAAATATTTCCAAAATCCAATTAACATCTGTAAATAAAAGCAACAGCAAAAGCAGCCAGCTGTTTTTAGAAAAAAGCACAAAAAATTGATGTTTTAGTTGTGTAAATGACAAAAGTTCATTGTTGGTCAACTGCTGAAATATAAAATAAAACGCGCCGGTAACTATCGCTAATTTTAGCATCAAAAAAAATGGGCGTTTGTATTTGTGTAAGATATTGTACATTTGGTTTTACAAATAAACAACTAATTGAGTACAGAAAAAATCATATTGGGAATTGATCCGGGAACCACCATCATGGGTTTTGGGTTGATAAAAATTATCAATAAAAATATGGAATTAATTCGGATGGATGAATTGATGCTCAAAAAATATGACGACCATTATTTAAAGCTAAAACTGATTTTTGAACACACCATTCAACTTATAGATACGTATCATCCCGATGAAATTGCGATAGAGGCGCCTTTTTTCGGAAAAAATGTACAGTCTATGTTAAAATTGGGACGCGCACAAGGCGTTGCGATGGCTGCAGGTTTGTCGAGAGAAATTCCGATTACTGAATATTCGCCAAAAAAAATAAAAATGGCCATTACCGGCAACGGAAATTCGAGTAAAGAGCAAGTCGCCAAAATGTTGCAAAGTTTGCTGAAAATTAAGGAATTGCCAACAAATCTGGATTCCACAGACGGTTTGGCCGCTGCGGTTTGTCATTTTTACAATGGCGGAAATACAACTTCAGAAAAAAATTATACAGGCTGGGATGCTTTTGTGAAACAAAATGGAAAACGCGTGAATAAATAATTGAAAAATCTCAATTCCAACTTTAAACTATCACATCACATTCGTAAGTTTCGCATTTTTTCTCAATCACCAATTTTCTGTGTTCCCGAAAAAGTTGATATTCTTTGGAAGATTCCAACCGGTCTTTATCCTCTTTCGAATTCCAATATTCAACCAAAAAATACTTATTTTCTTCGACCCTGTCTTTAAAAATATGAAAATGATCTAAGCCTGCGGGTTTTGCCTCTGTCAATTCCTCGAATTTTTGAAGTTCAACAAATGTAATTCCCTCCCCGTCTTTAACCTTAAATGAAACGATATATGCATACATAACTTGTCGGTTTTCTCAAATTTACGACACGCTTTTCAAAAAAAGGGTAACAAAAATCACTTTTCTCAATTTTTTAAAAAGTATAAATTAAAGTGAACATAGAATTGTAAAAAGAAAAATGGTTTTAAAGTAAATATGGTTTGTTAAAATAAATCATTGAGGTAACGTATTTAAAATTTTCAGGAAATAATGATAGCATAAAATGGAATTGAAGTGCTGAAAATTAAATATTTATTTAGAATTAATTTAAATTGATTGTTTTGCCAATTTTTTTTTAATCATTTATTATTTAGATATAAATTTAATTTTATAACTTTATTATCCCAAATAAAATAATAGTTTCATTTAATTTATTCATTTCCCCAGTTTCACGTCTTTTTAATTTATAAAGCCCCTTTTTATGTAAAATTTTAGCGATAGAATTTTATGGTTTAAGGATTGTATTTATTAATTTAATTTTATATATTATGAAGAAGTTTAGATTATTTTCAGTATTGCTATTAAGCGGGTTACTTGCTGTAAGTTGCTCGGACGATGAGATTATTTCGTCAACAGACGATGCGATGAACGTTAAAGGTTCTGAAACATTCGCTAAAGATGTAGCACTAAGTGGTGCACATTACAACCTTAACATTATAGGTGTTCAGAATCCTAAGACTGCAGTTATGGACGGTTCTAACGGACATGTCATTTTTGTTGGATTAGGCAGTAAAAATGCAGAAGATTTTGTTACAACACGAATTTATTTGTATGATAGTGAATTAAGTACCGATTCGGACGCTGATTTTCGGGTGCTTGATGCTAACGGAACAGATGGAGAAGCTTCATTTGAACTTCCAAAACCTGGCTATGATGCTTATGTACTTCCATCATCTGAACCTGTTATGTCGGACTACTCAATATATGTTAGACCGTTAGGAAAACCAGGAGGATGGTCAACAATTACAACTTGTGCAGATCTTATCAATCAAACGGATCTTTTCGGTATGCTTCCTGCCGCTGACCAGAAGACTGTTAAGAATGTAACTGATGGTGTTACTGGTGCTTATTGTTCTGTTGAACAAGTAGGTGCAGATGTTACATTGCGCACTAAAGGAAAAACTACTTTTGCAAATGTAACGGCAGAGTTAACAAGCATTGTTTTTAAAATTGAAATTTGGATAGATGCAAATGATAATGATGTAGTTGACGAAGGTGAAGTTACTATTTATTATGTTCGAGTTCCAATATTTGATGATATGATAGACGGTGAATACTGGAAATATGATAATAATGGATTAAAATTATTACAATGCCGTTTCTATCCTTTTGGAACTGATGTATCATTGAGTGACCTTACTTCAGGCTGGTAATAGAAAAGACATAAACATAAAGTAATTACAATAGAATTAAGGGCTGATGTTTTTCATCAGCCCTTTTTTTATCCAATTGGTAATCTGGGGGTTTCTTCATATGGTAACTATATTAAACAAAATACTAACTTAATTTAATCTCCGGTAATATAAAATCGAAAAAATTAGGATTGTGTTTTTGACAATAAAAACATATAAAATATTGAAAAGCCCGAGTTGACTCTTTTGTGAATTGTAAAACAAGCATACTTGTGGTTGTTAATTAGATTATTAAAAAAACGTATATTTAGCTCTTCATAAATAATTATTTTGGCTGGAATCTATATACACATACCGTTTTGTAAACAAGCGTGTTATTATTGCGATTTTCATTTTTCGACTTCATTAAAAAGAAAAGAAGATATGTTGATTGCGATAAAACGTGAATTGGAGCTTAGAAAAGACGAACTCAATAAGGAGAAAATTGAAACCATTTATTTTGGCGGAGGAACGCCTTCTATATTGAAAATTGACGAATTGCGAATGCTGATCGACACCATTTATGAAAATTATGAAGTGGTTGATGATGCGGAAATTACCTTGGAAGCAAATCCCGATGATTTGTCCTCCAAAAAAATTAAGGAACTCGCAAAACTTCCAATAAACCGATTAAGCATTGGAATTCAGTCTTTTTTTAATGACGATTTAAAATTTATGAATCGGGCGCATACTGCCGAAGAATCGAAAAAATGTTTAACGGAAGCCACCAAATATTTCGACAATATTAGCATCGATTTAATTTACGGCGTGCCCAATATGAGCAACGAAAAATGGCTGTCGAATTTAAAACAGGCATTCGATTTTAATATTCCGCATATTTCCAGTTATGCGTTAACTGTGGAAGAAAAAACAGTCTTGCATAAGTTGATTGAAAAAGGAAAAGTTCCTCCGGTTGATGAAAATTTGGCATTGGAACATTACAATATTTTGGTTGCGGAAACCGAAAAACGTGGTTATGTCCAATACGAAATTTCAAATTTCGGGAATCCGGCTTATTTTTCGAAACACAATACTTCCTACTGGTTTGGCGATAAATATTTGGGAATTGGTCCTTCAGCACACTCTTTTAACGGTTTTGAAAGAAGCTGGAATGTTTCAAACAACACAAAATACATCAAAGCTTTGCTTGCCGATGAATTGCCTTCAGAAAAAGAGCAGCTTTCAGAAATAAACAGGTTTAATGAATATATAATGACGGGTTTGCGCACCATTTGGGGCGTTTCTTTTCAAAAAATTGAAAAAGAATTTGGCGCGATGTATTTGCAAGATTTAAAAAAAAGCGCAGAACGCCATATAAAATCAGGTTTGTTGGAAATTGAGCTGCGTTCCTTTTCGGGAAAAGTTTTGGTCACCACCAAAAAAGGCAAATTTTTAGCAGATGGAATTGCTTCCGATTTATTTAAAATAAGTTCTTGATTTATATGTAATTATAGTTACAGAATGCTATTTGTTATCGCTATAACTTTGCCGAAAATTAAATAGTTAATTATGGAAATACAAATAAAATTTGATGAAAACGGCAGAATTGTTCCATTTATGAATGGTGCGGAAATTACCATGAATGAATCTCCTTTTTTAATATTTTTGGCAACCGCAGGAATGTGTTCAGCAGTATTTGTACGATCGTTTATGCAACAAAGAGGATTGCCTTTTCAGGAAGTGGGAATTACGCAAAAAATGAATTACAACAGAATGACCAATATGGTTAACGACATTGATATGGTTGTTGATTTACCGGCTAATTTTCCGGAAAAATATGTGAGTGCCATTAAAAATGTAATCGCGCAATGTCCGGTTAAACGTCATTTGGCAGAACCGCCAACATTTAATGTGATTGCGAATTTAAGTGCAATATCAGAATAATAATTTAATCAAATTCAAAAAAAGCAGCTGTTAAAAGCTGCTTTTTTTATACCTAAAACACAAAATATTTTGGTAATTTTAGAGTCTTAGGAACTATTATTGCTAAAAATTTAAATAATTTGGTATGAATATCGAAGAATTTAGGGAATATTGCCTTTCTAAAAATCATGTGACCGAAAGTTTTCCTTTTGATGAAGAAACTTTGGTATTTAAAGTAGCGGGAAAAATGTTTGCTTTGGCAGGTTTGGAGCATCATCCGGCAACGGTAAGTTTAAAATGCGATCCTGAAAAAGCGTTGGAGCTGCGCGAGGAATACGACGAAATTACTCCCGGATATCATATGAATAAAATGCATTGGAATACCGTAATCATTGATGGCAATTTATCGCATAAATTAATCAGGGAATTAATCGATGATTCTTACAATTTGGTGGTAAAAGGACTGCCAAAAAAGCAGCAAAAAGATTTTGGGTTGCAAAGTTGAAAGCTTAAATAGAATACCTTTAGTCTCTATTCTTTTTTCTAACCAAGAATGAAGCTAAGTGGCAAATTGTTTCCTTCTGTAATCAGAAGGCGTAACTCCTTTTATGGATTTAAACTTCCTGTTAAAATTGGCCAAATTATTAAATCCGGACTTATAAGAAATTTCGGTGATGTTTAAATCGTTGTTTTTGGTCAGCAATTTACACGCATTTCCTATTCTGATATCAATCAAAAAATTCACAAAAGTTTTGTTGGTTCGCTGTTTAAAATACCTGCAAAAGGCATTGGGCGTCATATTCGCAATGTCGGCAACATTGTCTAAGGTAACTTCTTTGTGAAAATTATTCATGGTGTATTGAAAAATATCGCTCATCCGTTTCCCTTCATCACCATCATATTTTTTTAGGTTTATCAAAGACGACAATGTTTCTTTTTCGGCATCTGAAATTAAAGACAGAATTGATAAAAATGAGGTAAACTGTTTGTATTTTGAATAGTTATCAATTTTTGTCAGTAACAAGGAAAGTTCCGGTTTGTTGGAAAGTACCTCAAAACCTAAAACAGCATCGTAAAAAAAGGCGTTGAAATGTTCAAATTCGGGCAAATTAAAAAAATGTTCTCCGTAGGAATTTTTTGAAAAAAACAAAGATATCATTACAGTTTCTTGCTCAAAGGCAGCATCTCTTTTAAAAATATGCGGCAAATTTTCACCGATTACAAAAATGTCATTTTTTTTAAATTCCCCTACACAATCGCCTATAATATAAGTGCCTTCGCCTTCAACAAATATACTTATTTGAATTTCCTGATGTTGGTGCAGTTTTTCATAAAATGACTCGCCATCATATTTTTGAATGTATAAAGTTACATTCTCAGGTTTCGGAATTTTAAATGGCAATACCTTCATTTCTGCTAAATATACGTCGAAATTAATCTATTTTTTTGATTAAATGATAAATATAAGGTAAAATACTATTATGAATAGATAAAAAAAAAGCTAGTGCCATAGCTTAGAAAGTATAAATTTGGTTTTAAAGTTAATAGGTCAGAAGACCGAAGTTCATTAGTTTTTTGGATACTAGAATAATTCGGATGTCTGAAATGAATATTGGCAAGGAAAAACTTAGCGCTTAAAACTTAAAGCTTACAACTAAAAAAAACAAACATACAATTAAAAGTAATGATTATGAGCATACAATGGAACGGCGTAATGCCAGCAGTTACAACAAAATTCACGGATGAAGATATCTTGGATTTGGTGAATTTTGAAAAAAATATCAACGCACAATTGGCAGCTGGCGTCAATGGAATTATCCTTGGCGGCACTTTGGGTGAAGCCAGCACACTTACTGCCGATGAAAAAAGAATCCTGATAAAAAAAACGGTAGAAATTGTAAAAGGCAAAGTTCCGGTGATTATCAATATTGCCGAACAATCCACAACTGGCGCTATTGAAGCGGTTCGCAAAGCTGAAGAATATGGGGCAAACGGATTGATGTTGTTGCCGCCGATGCGTTACAAAGCCGATTCCAGGGAAACGGTCACCTATTTTAAAAAAATAGCCAAAAGTACTTCGCTGCCAATTATGATTTACAACAATCCGGTCGATTATGGCATTGAAGTTACTTTGGATATGTTTTCAGCATTGATGGAATGCGAAAATATTCAGGCAGTGAAAGAATCTACCCGTGATATTTCAAATGTGACGAGAATGAAAACGCGTTTTGGCGACCGTTTTAAAATTTTATGTGGCGTTGACACCTTGGCCTTAGAGAGTTTATTGATGGGCGCAGATGGTTGGGTTGCCGGTTTGGTTTGTGCTTTTCCTGATGAAACTGTTGCCATTTATAAATTGGCAAAAGCAGGAAAAACAAAAGAAGCCATCACCATTTATAGTTGGTTTTTACCTTTGTTGGAGTTGGATATAAACACTAAATTGGTGCAAAATATTAAATTGGCGGAAGTGGCTACAGGAATAGGAACGGAAAATGTCAGGGAACCACGTTTGCCATTGGTAGGCGAAGAAAGAATTCGAGTTTTGGCAATTATTGAAAAAGCGTTGAAAAATAGACCGAAAATCAAGTGATAATTTAAGGTAAAAAACACCAAAAAATCCAACATACTAAAATACAAAGCAAATGATTACAGGAAAAAACCACATTGGAAATCTGCTGGCATCAACAGGGAAAGTAACATTTAAAACATTCAATCCGCAGGAAAACAAGGAGAACGATGTTGTTTTTTCTGAAGCTTCATCAGCAGAAATTGAGATGGCAGTTGAGCTGGCATCAGAGGCTTTTAAGGTATTTCGAAATATTTCAGGAGTCAAAAAAAGTGAATTTTTAAACCAAATCGCCAATGAAATTGAAGCGTTGGGCGATGAGCTGATAAAAACGTATTGCTTAGAATCCGGTTTGACGGAAGGCAGGGCAACTGGCGAAAGAGGAAGAACTATTTTTCAGTTGCGCACCTTTGCCAATTTGGTAAAAGAAGGATCTTGGGTGGAGGCAACTATTGATACTGCCGATCCAAACCGTCAACCTATTCCAAAAGTTGACATTCGCAAAATGTTAATTCCAATCGGCCCTGTAGTTGTTTTTGGCGCGAGTAACTTTCCGTTGGCCTATTCTACGGCAGGCGGAGACACGGCGGCAGCATTCGCTGCCGGTTGTCCGGTTATTGTAAAATCGCATCCAATGCACGCCGGAACAGGTGAGTTGGTATCTTCAGCAATCATAAATGCTGCCGAAAAAACCGGAATGCCAAATGGTGTATTTTCAAATTTAAACAGCAGCGGCATTGAAGTTGGCGTTACATTGGTGAAACATCCTCAAGTAAAAGCGGTAGGTTTTACGGGAAGCGTTGGCGGCGGAAGGGCTTTGTACAATATGGCTTCACAACGCGCGGAACCCATTCCTGTTTTTGCCGAAATGGGAAGCGTAAATCCGGTGATCATTTTACCGGAAGCCGCAAAAAATAAGGGAACTGAATGGGCAAAGACTTATGCTGGTTCCATCACGTTAAGTTCTGGACAATTTTGTACAAATCCCGGATTAATATTGGGAATTAAAGGACCCGATTTAACCAATTTTATTCAAAAATTATCGAAAGAAATTGTCAAAATTGAACCTACTTGTATGTTGCATCCAAACATCATTGGCGCTTATGAAACCAAAAAAGCGACCATGCAAAAACAAGTAGGTTTGCAAACTGCGTCAAGTTTTTCCGATGAAATCGCCGCCAATTATGGACGCCAGGCCATTACAACTGTTGAAGGCGCCACTTTTTTACAAAACACAGCCTTGCATCAGGAAGTTTTCGGACCATTTTCTATGGTGGTTCAGTGCGAAAATGCACAGCAATTGGAAGAAATTATTGCCAATTTGGAAGGTCAGTTAACGGGAACTGTTTTAGCCGAAAATGAAGAATTGAAAAATTATAGTAAGGTAATAAATGCCCTTCAAAACAGGGTTGGACGCATCATTTTTAATGGCGTTCCAACAGGTGTTGAGGTTTGTGCCGCAATGGTTCATGGCGGCCCTTATCCGGCATCAACCGACAGCCGATTTACAGCGGTGGGAATCAATTCCATAAAACGTTGGGTGCGTCCGTTTAGTTTCCAAAGCTGGCCAAACGACTTATTGCCCGATGAATTGAAGAATGAAAATCCGCTGGGAATTTCACGAATCATTGATGGAAAACAAACTTCTGGTAAAATTTAATTTTTTTTCAAATGAATTATTTAAAATCAATAATTATTTTATTTTTTATCGTTTTAGCAAGCTGTACTCCGAAAAAAAATGCATCAGAGGAGTTAACTAAAGTGATTGCAAATTATGAAAATCACGAAGGATTTGATAAAAAGGAATATCCTTTAGGTTTATTTACAAAAGAGTATTATAAAAATGAAGCGGAATATGCGCAAAAAACCATCGATACTTTATCAAAAATCGCGATAGATAATTTGTCGGAATCTGAAATTATTTCTTTGGAATTGCTAAAATTCACTTTGCAGGAAAATATCGATTTTTATGAGTTTGAAGCTTATTTAAATCCGCTCTTGTCCGATTCAGGCTTTCATACAAGTTTGCCTTATGAGGTTCGTGCTTTTTCTACACATCAACAATTTGTCGACTATTTAAACAAATTAAATGCCTTCCCAACTTTTGTTGAACAGCATATTGTTTTAATGCGTGAAGGTTTGGAAAAAGGAATCTCTCAGCCTAAAATTATTTTCAATCATTTTGAAGAGACATACAACAGTCAGATTGTTGCTAATTTTGAAGACAGTTTTTATTATTCGCCTTTTAAACAATTGCCTGCAAACATTTCAGTTTCCCAAAAAGATTCTTTATTAACGGCTGCAAAAACGGTAATTGTGGAGAAAGTAATTCCTCAGTTTACAATTATTAAAGCCTTTTTTGAAGATGAATATTTTGTAAAAACAAGGGCTGATGGTGGCGTTTCAAACCAAAAAAACGGAACAGCTCATTATCAAAACAGGGTAAATTATTATACCACTTCAAAAATTTCTTCAGAAGAAGTGCATCAAATTGGATTGCGGGAAGTTGCACGAATTAAAGCTGAAATGCAAAAAATTATTGAGGAAGTAAATTTTAAAGGGTCATTTGATGAATTTTTAACATTTTTAAGAACTGACGAACAGTTTTATGCAAAAACAGGTGATGATTTGTTAAAAGAAGCAAGAAACATTGCAAAAAAAATTGATGCTCAATTGCCCAAATATTTCATCACTTTGCCTCGAAAACCTTATGGTGTTGCGCCTGTTCCGGAGGTAATTGCACCAAAATATACTGGAGGAAGATACAATCCGTCGGCAAATAACAGCACAGAACCCGGATATTATTGGGTAAATACTTACAATTTAAAAAGCAGGCCACTTTATGTTTTACCGGCGTTAACCTTGCATGAAGCTGTTCCCGGTCATCATTTGCAAATTAGTTTAAGCAATGAGCTGGGTAAAAATTTCCCTAAATTTAGACGCGAATTATATTTATCTGCTTATGGGGAAGGTTGGGGTCTATATGCTGAATTTTTAGGAAATGATATGGGGATTTATGAAACGCCATATGAAAATTTCGGAAAATATACCTATGAAATGTGGCGTGCTTGCCGTTTGGTGGTTGATACCGGAATTCACAGTAAAAACTGGACAAGAGAACAGGCGGTTAATTATTTAAAATCGAATACAGCATTGTCTGTTCACGAAGTAAATACAGAAATAGACCGATATATTTCCTGGCCAGGACAGGCATTGTCCTATAAAATTGGGGAACTAAAAATTCGTGAACTTAGGAAAAAGGCAGAAAAAGAATTAGGACCTAAATTTGATATTCGGGAATTTCATGAAATTATTTTAGCAGAGGGAACGGTGACGCTTTCCATTTTAGAAAAAAGAATTCTTAACTATATTCAAAAAATAAAAAATGGGTAGAAAAACATTTTTTTGCATTGATGCCCACACTTGCGGAAACCCGGTTCGAGTAGTTGCCGGTGGAGGTCCAAATTTAATAGGAGCCGATATGAGCGAAAAACGTCAGCATTTTTTGAAAGAATTCGACTGGATTCGTAAAGGATTGATGTTTGAGCCACGCGGACACGATATGATGAGCGGAAGCATTTTGTTTCCGCCGCATCATGAGGAAAATGATTTTTCGATTTTATTTATTGAAACTTCCGGCTGCTTGCCTATGTGCGGCCACGGCACCATCGGCACGGTAACCATTGCCATTGAAGAAGGTTTGATAACACCTAAAATTCCTGGAAAAATAAGGATGGAAGCGCCAGCCGGATTGGTACAAATTGAATACCGAAAAACCGGTAAAAAAGTGGATTGGGTGAAATTGATCAATGTGAAATCGTATTTGGCTGCGGAAGGATTAACAGTTGATTGTCCGGAGTTGGGTGAACTTACTTTTGATGTTGCTTATGGCGGAAATTACTACGCTATTGTTGATCCGCAAGAAAACTTTAGCGGATTACATAATTTTACGGCAAGCAAATTAATACAATATTCACAAGTGGTGAGAACGCGCATCAATGAAAAATATCCCAATTTATTTGTGCATCCCGAAAATGAAACTATCAGAGATGTGAGCCATATGTTGTGGACCGGAAATCCGATAGACCCAACTTCTTCAGGTAGAAATGCTGTTTTTTATGGAGACAAAGCCATAGATCGTTCACCTTGCGGTACAGGAACATCGGCGCGTATGGCGCAATTGTATGCAAAAGGAAAATTAAAATTGGGAGAAGAATTTATCCACGAAAGTTATATTGGCTCTAAATTTATCGGTAAAATTGTCGAAGAAACCACTTTAAACGGAATAAAAGCTATTGTTCCAAGCATTCAGGGCTGGGCAAAAGTTTATGGATACAACACTATCATTATCGATGATGAAGATGATCCGTATGCACACGGATTTCAAGTGTTATAATATAAAAATAAGAGCTTATAACAAAATTTATCATCTTAATTAAGGTTGAAATTTAATATAAAACAATTATGAAAACATTTTATGGTTTATCTATTATCACATTATTGTTGATAATACCAATGCAAATGCACTCTCAAAAATTATCTCAAGAGGATTACAAAAGGGCTGTAAGTTTTATGTATGAAAATTATAATAACAAAACGGCTTTTAATCTTGACACAAAAGTTAATTGGTTTAAAGATAATTCCGGAATTTGGTTTGTTGACTATAGTAAAGAAGGAGAAACATATAAAACAGTTTCATTTAAAAATAATAAAGTTGAAGTACTATTTAATCATATAAAATTGGCTAATGAATTAAATAAGCTTCTTGAAGAAAAAGTAAGGCCAAACAATCTTTCTTTAAACAATATTGAAAGAACTAAAAGCGGAAATCTTATTATTTATGTAAAAGGTAAAAGGTATATTTATAATACAAAAAAGAATATGCTTCAAATTTCAGAAGAAGAGAAAAAAGAAGAAGTCAAACCTTTTGAAAGTAAATCCCCAGATGGTAAATGGATAGCCTATTCAAAAGATTATAATTTGTTTATTAAATCTGCTGAAACTGAAGAAGAGCATCAATTAAGTTTTGATGGAAAAAAGAATTATGAATATGCGAGTTTTTATGGCTGGTATGATAAAATGGAGGGAGAAAATGGAGAACGTCCAAAAAACTTTTCTGTAGATTGGTCTAAAGATTCAAAATGGATTTCAACAAACGTTGTTGATTTACGAAATGCTGAAAAAATGTACCTTTTAGATTGGAGCATAGATTCATTATATAAGCCTAAATTATTGTCCTATTACCGTGGTTCGCCAGGAGATACAACAATGGTGCATACAAAACCTGTTTTTTTTAGTGTTGACACTAGAAAAGAAATAAAAACAAGTCTTCCAAAAAATACTCATATAAATAGTGTTTCAGTACAATGGAACCAAGATCCGGGAGTAATTATATCAAACTATGCAGAAAGAGGATTTCAAAAGCAATATGTAAAAAGAATTGATTTAAACACCAATACTGAACAGACTTTAATCACTGAAATTAGTAGTGCAAACATTGATAATTTTAATTATAGGCTATTAGAAGAGATTCAAAAAATTGCTTTTCTTTCTGAGAGAAGCGGATGGAGACAATTGTATATATTAGATTTAAAAACAAACAAAACATTCCCTCTTACAAATGGAAATTATTACATACATGATATTAAATATATCAATGAAAAAACGGGAGATATTTACTTTTTAGCTTCAGGGAAAGAAATTAATAACAATCCTTATCACCAACAGTTGTATAAGACAGATTTGAGCGGGATAGTTACATTATTGTCTCCTGAAAACACACATCACAGTGTGTCTTTTTCCGAAGATGGAAAATATTTTGCAGATAATTATTCAACAATTGAAATTCCAACAAAAACAGTATTGCGAGAAACTTCTACAGGAAATATTATATCAAAATTAACTTATGCCAATGTTGATGAAGCAGTTTCAAAAGGATGGAAAACTCCAGAGGTTTTTAATCTTACGGCTAAAGATGGAAAGACAACAATTTATGGTGCTATTTGGAAGCCAACTAATTTTGATGCCTCAAAAAAATATCCAATAATTGATCACACATATACGGGACCTCATACACAAGTATTCCCAAAATCATTTGATAGAGGTTTTATGAATCAATCATTAGCCGAATTAGGTTTTATAGTAATGATGGTTGATGGCCTGGGTACTTTTGGCCGTTCAAAGGAATTCCATAATTATTCTTATAAAAATATGGGTAATAATTTAGAAGACCATGTTTTGGCAATAAAATATTTAGGAGAAAAATATAGTTGGATTGATATTGATAAGGTTGGAATTTTTGGTCATTCAGCTGGAGGTTACGATACAGGAAGAGCTATGTTAGCCTTTTCAGATTTTTATAAAGTTGGAGTTGCGAGTTCTGCAGACCATGATTTCAGAATGGAAAAGGCATGGTGGCCAGAAATGTATCAAGGTTGGCCTGTTGACTCAACATATCAAAATGTTTCTAACATAACAAATGCTAAAAATTTAAAAGGGAAATTATTATTAGTTCATGGGGGAATTGATGATAATGTTAACCCATCTGCAACGTTTAAATTAGCGGAAGCCCTAATAAATGCAGATAAGGAGTTTGATTTATTAATACTTCCAAGTCAGAGACATGGCTATCAAGGAAAACATCAAAGTTATTTCACAAAAAAAAGATGGAATTATTTTGTTGAATATTTAGGAGGCAATACGCCTATATGGAATTTTAATTGGACTTATTAATGAGTAAAGAAGTTCTAATTATTGGAGGTGGAATCATCGGATTGTGTTCTGCTTATTATTTGGCAAAAGAAGGCGCTACAGCAACTATAATTGACAAATCTGACATGGCGGATGGCTGTTCTTATGGAAATGCGGGGATGATTGTTCCCAGCCACATTATTCCAATGGCGCAACCGGGTGTTATTCATCAGGGCATAAAATGGATGTTTAATGCCAAAAGTCCGTTTTACATAAAACCTGCTTTAAGTTTGGATTTGCTTTCTTGGCTGATTCAATTTTACAAAAATTCTAATCAAGCGCATGTGGATAAATCCATGGTGCCTTTGCGGAATCTTTCTTTTTTCAGCAAAGAATTGTATCGGGAATTTGCGCAATCAGCCAACGAATTTGGGTATCAGGAAAAAGGACTTTTGATGCTTTATAATACTGATAAAGTGGGTGAGGAGGAAATAAAAATTGGAAAAGTTGCTGAAGAATTGGGTATAGAAGTCGATTTTTTAAATCAACAGGAAGTTGCAACATTAGAAAAAGGACTTAAAGTTAATGCTTTGGGCGCCGTGCATTACAAATCTGATGCGCATTTGTCTCCAAACCATTTTATTGCTTTTTTAAAAGCTGAATTAAATCAAATGGGCGTGAAGATGATTTCTAATTGTTCTTTGAACGATTTTAAAGTTTCTGAAGGAAGAATTAACGAAATAATCACCAATCAGGGAAATTATAAAGCGGAGGAATTTGTGATTGCCGCAGGTTCCTGGAGCGTTGAAATTGCCAAAAAATTAGGGGTGAAATTGCATATTTTGCCAGGCAAAGGCTATAGCTTTAATGTAGAAAACCTTTTGGTAAAACCAACGATCCCCACTATTTTATGCGAAGGAAAAGTGGCTGTAACTCCTATGGGAGAAACTGTGAGGTTTGGCGGAACTTTGGAAATCACCAAAAATAACGACACTAAAATCAATATTAAAAGACTGCAAGGAATTGTTGAAAAAGTGAATCAGTTTTATCCGGATATCAAAGTTAGCCTTCCTGAAAAAGAAAAAGTATGGCATGGTTTTAGGCCTTGCACACCAACTGGATTGCCAATTATTGAGAAATCTAAAAAAATTAAAAATCTAACCATCGCTACAGGCCATGCAATGATGGGCTTGAGCTTGGCGCCGGCTTCCGGAAAACTGGTAAGTGAATTGCTCATGGGTAAAAAAACATCTGTAGATATTACCGAATTTAGGAGTTGTTAATGTTTTTTGGTTACTTTTGAAAATGGATTCTATCGAAATTTTAATAAAACTAAGAAGAATTGTGCGTTCCATAAACTTGGAAAGCAAACGAGTGGATAAAGAATTGGGCGTGAGTATTCCCCAATTGTTGTGCCTGCAATTTTTGGCAGAACAGGAAGATTATCGGACAAATGCTTCTAAATTAAAAGGATTTTTAAATTTAAATGCCAGTACAATTACAGGGATTATTTCCAGGCTGGAGAAAAAAAGCTTGGTCGTAAAACTGCCTAAATCAACCGACAAGCGAATTACCTTAATTTCTTTAACAGCAAAAGGAATGGCGCTTATCCAAAATGCCCCAATTACTTTTCAGCAAAAATTAAGTGAAAAACTGCAAGCGCTTCCGCCGGAAAAACATAAAACGATTATTGATGGCATCGACTTATTAACCGAACTTATGGAAGTTGGTGAAATTGATGCTTCGCCCATTATCACTTCAGAAGAATTTATATAGAAAATTTCAGCATTATTTTATTGGTTTTTTGCTTAAAATAGTTTCTGCAGAAAATATGAATATTTAGCATTTTTTATCCAGAATAATAGCTTAAATTGAGTTAAAAGCATATTTTTCCCTTACTTATTGAATTATAATAATTAAATTTAAATAGTTTCTATAGAAACTATTTCGTATTTTTGCATCATAATCATTAAAATAAAACAAGAACTATGCTCATTATACAAGTAAAGGAAGGCGAAAATATTGACAGAGCGCTAAAGAGATACAAACAAAAAACACGAAGAACAAAACTGATAAATAATTTGAGAGACCAAAAACAATTTATCAAAAAATCGGTTAAAAACAGGAAGAAAATAGGAAAGGCGATTTACGTTCAGAATTTAAGAATTTTAGAAGACAAATAAATTATGAGTACATTTAAAATTTACAACAAAATCACAAAACCTTCAGCAGCCGAAAAGGAGGAAGTAATTTCTTTTTTATTTCAGCATTTACAGGAATACGGCGATAAAAAAGAGGAGATTGGCAAATGTTTCGATTTCGCTATCAAGGATTCAAAAGAAGAACTGGGCGGGTTTGTGCTGATGCTGCTCGGAAATGACGAAATTATGGGCGCAACAATCGTAAATAAAACAGGTATGGCCGATTATATTCCCGAAAATATTCTTGTTTACATTGCCGTTCATGAAAATGCCCGAGGCAAAGGTTTTGGTAAAAAATTGATGAATAAAGTCATTGAATTGGCCGATGGCGATATTGCCTTGCACGTAGAGCCAAACAATCCGGCCAAATTTTTATACGAAAAATTAGGCTTCGAGAATAAATACCTGGAAATGCGACTTAAAAAATAATTCAGAAAAGAGGTCTTTTAGGAAAATTTTATTGAAAACAATTCTAAGATTTTTTCTTACATTTTCTGAATTTATAATTCCTTTTGAATCCAACTCCATTTTTAGGGAGAATTTCACAACTTAAAATTAAAATCTATTTATCAACTAAAAAATATTGACATGGCATTTATAACGCTCAACAAGAAATCTTTAGCCCATAATTATTCATTTTTGCAAGATTTGTTTAGAAATCATGGTAGAGAATGGGCGCCAGTTTTAAAGATGCTTTGCGGAAATAAAACCTTTTTGGAATTTGTATTGTCGTTAGGCGATGAACAGGTTTGCGATGCCAGGCTCACCAATTTAAAAACAATTAAAACCATCAATCCCAGCAAAGAAACCATCTACATAAAACCGCCAGCAAAACGAAGTATTTCTCGGATAGTTAAATATGCCGACGTTAGTTTCAATACCGAATTTACAACCATAAAATGGCTTTCTGAAGAAGCGGTCAAACAAGATAAGATTCACCGAATTATTATTATGATTGAACTAGGTGATTTGCGCGAAGGCATTTTGGGGGAACATTTGATGGATTTTTATAAAAAAATATTTGAATTGCCCAATATTCAAGTGGCGGGAATAGGCGCAAATCTCAATTGTTTAAGCGGTGTCATGCCCAGCAAAGACAAACTGATTCAATTAAGTTTGTATGAACAATTGATTGAAGCAAAATTTGGGATGAAAATTGAGTATGTGTCGGGTGGATCATCTGTAATGCTGCCGCTTTTATTAAAAAAACAAATTCCTAAAGGGGTCAATCATTTCAGAATTGGGGAAACGCTGTTTTTTGGCATTGATTTATTTACCAATAAAACAATACCCAAAATGAAGAACGATGTTTTATTGCTTTATGCTGAAATTATTGAAATAACCGAAAAATCTATTGTCCCTTATGGCAATTTAGAAGAAAATCCGTCGGGCGAAACCTTGGAAATTAATCCTGAGGATTATGGGAAAAGCCATAGCCGAGGGATTTTAGACATTGGGCTTTTGGATATTTCCAAAACCGAATTTATTACGCCTGTTGATGAAAATATTTCTTTTATTGGTGCCAGCTCAGATATGTTGGTGGTGGATTTGAGCAAAACAACTAAAAAATATAAAGTCGGTGACTTGGTGAGGTTTAAAATGAAATATATGGGCGCGTTGCGCATTATGAACTCCGAGTATATCGATAAAAAACTGGTTTAATGTATTGCTTCCTTTCCAGATTGGTTCGTATGGCATTTCATGGCATTAAATTTTCTTCAAAATTGATTTTAAAGCGAAAAAACTTCCTTAAATTTAGACTTTTTCAATAGAGAATGTAACTAAATTAAACAGTATGAGATACGCGCAAATTCCTTCCTCTTTATTTATAAAAAACAGACAAAATTTTACGGCAAAAATGGAACCTAATTCCATTGCTATTTTAACATCAAATGATGTCATGCCCAACAATGCAGATGATGAGATGGGATTTTCTCAGAACAATGACTTGTTTTATTTAAGTGGCGTTGATCAGGAAGAATCTATTTTACTGTTGTATCCTGATGCCGCATTGCCGGCAAACAGGGAAATTTTGTTTGTGAAAGAAACCAGCGATCTCATTAAAATTTGGGAAGGCGACAAGCTAACGAAAGAAAAAGCTCTTGAGGTTTCGGGCGTAAAAAATGTAAAATGGCTGCAGGAATTTGACCTGACATTGCAATATATGGCGTTTGAAGCGGACACTTTTTACTTGGGCCACAATGAACATAAAAAAACATTGACTTCCGAAATGTTAACCCAGCAAGACCGAATGATTGCCAAGTGCAAAGAAAAATATCCGTTGCATAATTACCAGCGAGCCGCAAAAATTACCCGCGAACTTCGTCAAATTAAATCTGAAGAAGAAATTGCCTTGATGCAACAAGCTGCCAATATCAGTGTCGGAAGTTTTAAAAGGGTTTTAAAAGCCGTGAAACCAAATATGATGGAGTATGAATTGGAAGCAGAATTGACCTATGAATTAATCAGAAATGGCGCAAAGCGCCACGCATTTATGCCAATTGTGGCTTCCGGAGCAAATGCCTGCGCTTTGCATTATAATACCAATGATACCATTTGCAAAGATGGCGACATGGTTTTGATGGATTTTGGGGTATGTTATGCCAATTACAATTCAGACACTACCCGTTGTTTTCCGGTAAACGGGAAATTTTCAAAAAGACAGAAAGAAATTTACAATGCGGTGTTGCATTGTTTAAAAGAAGGATCAAAATTGTTAAAACCTGGAGCGGTTTCTGCCGAGTATGAAAAACAAATGACAAGTTTGGTTGAGCAACAATTGATTAAATTGGGTGTGCTGGATGCCGAAAAAGTTAAAAATCAAGATCATGAAAATCCGTTATATAAAAAGTACTTTATGCACGGAACGGCTCATTTTATTGGCTTGGATGTGCATGATGTTGGCTTGTACACCAGACCATTTGAAGCAGGAATGGTGCTCACTTGTGAACCCGGAATTTATATTGCTGAAGAAGGCATTGGCTGTCGTTTAGAAAATGATTATTTAATTACCGAGCAAGGAAATTTTAATTTAACCGCAAAAATGCCTGTCGAAATTGATGAAATTGAAGCCTTAATGAGAGTTTAGGAGCCGAATCAAATAACAATAAAACATCAACTACAACTTGTAAAAAATCGTTTCCTTTTTCTACTTCTATCACAAAATAGCTTAATTTAGTGAAGAATTGGAAATTCAGGTTTTAGGTTTAACATGAACTGTTTCAATTTTGGAAACCGCTTGTCCTAAGACTTAAAAACGAAACAATATTGTAGAATAAAAATATAAATTTATCGTTCTAAATTCACGCCCATTGCCATTTAAGGTGTTTGAGTAACATAATTCACGTGCTTTTTATGGTTAAGGAGAATGCAATTAAGGTCGCATACAATAACATTGCGAACCAAAAAAGGAAATTAAAAAATCCTATTAATTGAAATATTTATCGTCAAAAAATAGATAATGAAGGAATCTATTCTAATAGGATTATTACAAAATGCAGCTTTATTGATTGCATTTTCAATGCTTTATCAAAATGTCTGGATTAAGAATGAAGCCTCCAAAAGTATTTCGGCAAAAATTCTTGCGGGACTCGTTTTAAGCAGTATTGGAATTATTTTAATGTTTACGCCATGGAAGATGGTTCCTGGGATCACCTTCGACATGCGTTCTGTTTTGCTTTCTGTTTCGGGCTTATTTTTTGGCCCAATTCCAACCATAATTGCTATGTTTGTAACAAGTGCAGCAAGGGTTTATATTGGTGGCGATGGTTTATGGATGGGATTGGCTGTGATTCTTTTTTCGGGATTAATTGGTTTGTTGTGGAGAAAATTAAGACCTAACTGGAAATCAAAAAAGTATTATTTTGAATTGCTGGCAATGGGTTTGGTTGTACATATTATAATGTTGGCTTGTACCGTTTTCCTTCCAACTGATGAAATATTGCCAACCCTTAAAACAATTGCAATCCCTCTTATCGTCCTATACGCTCCTGTTACCATGTTGCTTGGTATTTTAATGGTTAAACAATATAAAAACTGGCAAAATGAATTGGCACAATTAAAATTGAAAGAATATGAGCGCCGATTTACACAGATATTGGATAGCGGAAACATCGTATCTCTTGTACTGAATAATGACGAAAGCATTAATTTTTGTAACGACTATTTATTGCGAATTACAGGCTATGAAAGGGAGGAAGTATTGGGAAAAAACTGGTTTGATTTATTTGTTCCAATTGATGAAAGAGCAGAATTAAGGCAGCTATTTTCTAGCGGAATGCAAATCAAGGAATTTTTAAAAAACCATGAAAATAAAATACTCACAAAAGTTGGGGAGGAATTAAATATTTTATGGTACAATATTGTATTAAAATCGAATGAGGGAGAAATATTGGGAACTGCAAGCATTGGCGTAAATATTACGGATAACAAAATGCATGAAAAAACGCTTGAAGAAAAAAACATTAAAATTGAAGCTCAAAATGAAGAGTACAGAAAAATAAATCAAGAATTACAGAAAGCCAAAGAGCGTGCTGAGGAAAGCGACCATTTAAAATCAGCTTTTCTTGCCAATATGAGCCATGAAATTCGCACGCCAATGAATAGTATACTTGGCTTTTCCGATTTATTGAAAGAATCAAAACACACCAATGACAAGCAATTACAGTATATTGACGTTATTGAGCATAGCGGAAAACGAATGCTCAATATTATAAACGACATTCTCACCATCTCAAAAATAGAGTCAGGAATTGCAGATATTCATCAATCCGAATTTAACATAAATGAGCAAATAAAAAGTTTATATGCATCTTTTAAGGATGAAATTGAGCAAAAAGGAATTGATTTCAGTTATAAAATCACCTTGCCGGATAGTGAAGCTATGATTAAAACAGATGGCGAAAAAATTTATGCGATCCTTCTTAATTTGCTTAAAAATGCCATAAAATTCACAAATCACGGTGCCATAGAATTTGGCTATAACCTTAAAAAAGATAGTGAGCCTACCGAACTGGAGTTTTTTGTAAAAGATACTGGAGGTGGTATTCGTCAGGAACAAATGGAACTTATTTTTGAAAGGTTTAGGCAAGGCAGTGAATCGCTTACCAGAAATTATGAGGGGGCAGGTTTGGGATTGACTATTTCTAAAGCTTTTGTGGAAATGTTGGGGGGTAAAATCAGGGTTGAAAGCAAAGAAGATAACCTGCCTTACGGCAAGGAAGGAGGCACTATTTTTTACTTTACCATTCCCTATGATGTAAAACCAAATAAAAAAATGCATATGACATATGTAACTTCTGAAACCGGGAAATTGCATCAAGCTAAAAATCTGAAAGTATTAATCGTTGAAGATGATGTTGTCTCAGAAACCATGCTTGAAATAATGATTGAGGATTATTGCAAAGCGCCCTTAGTTGCCAAGAACGGATTGGAAGCAGTTCGGTTATGCGAAGAGTACCCAAACATTGATTTTGTTTTAATGGATGTTAAAATGCCTGAATTAAACGGCTATGAAGCCACAAAAAAAATCAGGGAATTTAATAAAGACATTATTATTTTAGCACAAACAGCCTATGCGCTTCCGGGAGACAGGGAAAAGGCAATAGCGGCAGGCTGCAACGATTATATTTCGAAACCTTACAGTCAAAGCGAATTGACGGCGTTGATAGAAAAGTATTTTTAAATAATAAATATATTCATAGTCAAACAATAATTAATAAAGCGCTAATTACAATTATTCTAATTCTAAAAATACAACCAATGAAAAAAATACTATTCCTAACAGGAGATTTTACGGAAGATTATGAAACAATGGTTCCTTTTCAAATGCTTCAAATGGTAGGTTATGAAGTGCACGCAGTTTGTCCCGGCAAAAAAAAGGGAGAATCCGTTAAAACTGCTATTCATGATTTTGAAGGTGATCAAACTTATTCAGAAAAACCTGGACACAATTTTACATTGAATTACAGTTTCGACCAGGTGAAAGTCAACGATTATGCCGGATTGGTTATAGCAGGCGGACGAGCGCCGGAATACTTGCGACTAAACGAAAAAGTAATTGATATGGTAAAGCACTTTTTCTCCTCCAATAAACCTGTTGCCGCAATTTGTCACGGCGCTCAGATTTTGACAGCTGCAGATGTTGTTAAGGGAAGAAAATTAACCGCTTACCCTGCTGTTGGGCCTGAAGTTAAATTGGCAGGAGGCGAATTTCAAAATATCCCGGCAGATGGCGTTTTTGTAGACGGCAATTTGGTGACTTCACCTGCTTGGCCTGCACATCCTAGTTTTATGAGGGAATTTTTAAAAATCATGGGCGCAAAAATTGAGATTTAAAGTAGTTTTCAATTTTAGTAATCTTTTAAAAATTGTGTTTTTAGAAATTATTTCTAAAAACGGTATTTCTATTAATTAAATATTATCCATGAAGTTTTATAAATCACTATTTTTATTTATCTCATTAAGTTTTACGCTTGTTTCCTGCAGCGTTAAATTGGCGCCGGTTGAAATTTTAACTTTTGAGCAAAAACTTGAAAACCTTTTTCCAACGGCTGAAATTACCGAAATGGAGGCCAAAGACCATTTTACAAAAGCATTCCAAATTGTTTTGGAACAACCGTTGGACCATAAGAATCCTTCAGTAGGAACATTTAAGCATTATGTTTATTTATCGCATACCGACATAAAAATGCCGACCGTTTTAATTACCGAAGGCTATAATGCGAATCCGAGTACCTATGAATTAAGCAAAATATTCAAAGGAAATCAGGTACAAGTGGAATATCGGTTTTACGGTAAATCGCGTCCTGATACCATTCCCTGGCAATATTTAAAAAATGACCAAGCTATTGAAGATTATCACAAATTGGTAACCAAATTGAAAAGATTGTACACCGGAAAATGGATTTCTACAGGAATCAGTAAAGGTGGCGAAACCGTGTTGATTTATAAATCGAAATATCCTTGGGATGTTGAGGTTGCAGTGCCTTATGTGGCGCCGCTTATTAATGGGCAGGAAGACAAAAGAACAGAAGACCATATAAAAGCCGTTGGAAGTGATGCTTGCAGGGCGAAAATTGCCGAATTTCAAAGAATTGCACTTAAAAATAGAGATTCAATTTTAGGTGAAATTACAAGCTATACAGCAGCCAAAAATATGAGTTTTACGGAACTTTCTGTGGAAGAAGCTTTGGAATATGCGGTATTGGAATTCCCTTTTTCTTTTTGGCAATGGGGCGGAAATTGCGATGACATTCCAACCGAAAACGCAACTGCCGCAGCTATGTTTAATTACATTAATGACATTGTAGGTATTTCATTTTACAATGACCAAACATATACGGAATTGCTTCCTTCATACTATCAACATTTGACTGAATTGGGCTATTATGGATTTGATACCACGCCGGTGAAAGATTTGCTAAAAGTTGTCCATGAGCCTACAAATAGGCGTTTTGCGCCTAAAAATGTGGATTTAACTTATAATCCCAATTATATAAATGAGGTGCGTGATTTTGTGGAGAATAAAGGAAACAAAATTCTATATATTTATGGGGAATACGATACTTGGGGCGCGTGTGCTCCAAATCCAAAACCTCATGTGAATGCCCTAAAAATGATTTTAAAGGAAGGCTCCCATAAAACAAGAATAGCCGATTTTTCAAAGGAAGACCAAAAACTTATTTACGATAAATTGCAAAACTGGCTGGGATACAGCGTCACTATTTTTCCGCTTGACTAATAACTATCTTTCTGTGAAATCAGGAAATATTAACCAACTACTTTCTTTTGGGCACTATGAAAAGCATCTGCCTGAAATTGAAAAATTTCGCGCGCTTTTTGCTTTTTGTAATTGTACAATTCCTTTTCGTCGGCCAATTCGTTGTAAATGGCTTCATTGAGCGCAGCATCTGTATTTAATAGTTTTTCACGCTGATTTTCCTTTTGTTGCACCCAATTTTTTACAGAATTTTCAACATCTTGTGTTTTGAAATCGTACTCACCTTTTGAGGCGATTAATTTTGCCAAAATTGGTGAAGTTTCGATGGCTAAAAACAGCAGGAAAATAAAAAAGGAAGGAAGCCAAGGCAATTCTTCTAAAGCATTTATCCGCGCCATTAATCCGTCGAAACCATCAATAATGGGTTGTGTTGCGGTGATTTGAGTTGTTTGCTGTTTGATTAAAGTGGCTATTTGCGTTTCATTTTCAGCAATTTTTGCTTTATTTTCTGTTTTTATTTGTTGCAGTTCGGCCAAGGCCGCATCATGTTTTTCTCGTTTTTCTTCATAAACCGGCCCTTTACCGAGCAGTTTGGTTCCTTTTCTTCCTTCAGCTTCCGCAATGTAAGTTTCATATAAGGCATTGGTTTCAGCTTCTTTGTTGTCAATTTCTTGTTTTAAGCCGGTTATTTTATTTTGAATGGCTGTAATTTCAGGCGTAAATTGGTTGGCAATTTGCGCTTTGTTTGCCAACGTTAATTTGTTTTTTTGCGTTAACAAAACCTGGTTGATCTCTTTTTCAAAAATCTTAATTTCCAAAGGTTTTGAAATAACCACCGCAATAATGATGGCCAATATAATTCGTGGCGTTGCCTGCCAAATTTCTTTCCATTTGGAATCACTTTTTTTGATGGTGGAAACAATAAAGCGGTCTAAATTAAAAATGAGCAATCCCCAAATAAATCCGAAAAAGATGGCCGTGTAGTAATTGTCGAAAACGGTAAAAAGTGCATAGCTTGAGGCAATAAAGGCCATTACAGCCGTAAAAAATACCGTGCCGCCAATCCCTGCATATTTGAGTTGTTCGGCTTTGGAGCTTGTTTTTAAGATATCGGTATCTGCGCCTGAGCACATCCAAAAGAATTGATTAAGCATAACATAGTAGTTTGTTATGCAAATAACGTAAAAGTTTTTGAAATATTTTCTTAAAGAATTATTAAATTTAAGGAGTACTTAAAGTGCCTAAAGTTTGAAGTACTTAAAGTTAAAAAAGCTTTTCAAATTTAAACAATCTTTAGTATAATTTAAATGGCGGAAAATTAAAATAACAGCAGAATTGGATTTTTATTGCATATTCAATGATGAAAAAGTTACTAGTAGTGACTGGTTGCGACCAGTTTATTCTAGAAGTCAAAAAAGGAGTTTCTATAATTAAAAACATTATTGTCCGATTAAATTTCGCAAAACTTACAGGTTGCCCTGAAGGGGCTTCAAATACTGAATTTTTTCATTTTTCTACAAACATTTCGCTCCTATGGAGCTTTATTAGTCCCCGCGGGACGAGCTGTCTGTAGAAAAATAGATTTTCAAAAAAACAAGCCCCATCGGGGCGAGCTGTTTATCAAGTCCCATTTAGATTGAGAATATTTAATAACTATGAATTTTTACCGGACAACAATGAATTAAAAAATATCTTTCTCTAATGGCTTAATCAAACTCCCTTTCCTTCGGAAAGGGCTGGGGATAGGCTTTTGCGTTAGGGAAGGCAGTGAAAAGCCCGCAGGCACGCTTTTGGGCGTGACGAGGGCTTGCAACGAACTGCCCGACCGAAGGGAACGCCCAAAAACGCTGATTTATAGAAGAGGTTGCGATTGCTATTTATTAACCGTAGTTTTGCGTTTTTAAAAACACAGTATGGGAATATCGAAAAAATTAGATGCTCGCAGCGGTTCTAAATGTGAATTGTGCGGTTCGACAGAGGATTTAAGCGCTTACGAAGTGCAACCTGCAAAAAACAGAAATGAGGATGACTGCGTGGTGGTTTGTGCCACTTGCAGCAATCAAATTGAAAATCCGGATGCGGTTGACGCGAATCATTGGCGTTGTTTAAACGACAGTATGTGGAGTGAAGTTCCGGCCGTTCAGGTAATGGCTTGGCGTATGTTAACACGTTTAAAAGCAGAAGGTTGGCCACAAGATTTATTGGATATGCTGTATTTGGATGAGGAAACTTTGGCTTGGGCGAAAGCAAGTGGTGAAGTTGAGGTTGCCAGTGATAAAATTGTGCACAGAGACAGTAACGGCGTGATTTTGGAAACTGGAGATACCGTGGTTTTAATCAAGGATTTACCGGTAAGAGGATCGAGTATGGTTGCAAAACGGGGAACTGCCGTGAGAAGAATTTCTTTGGACCACGACAATGCCGAGCATATTGAAGGTAAAGTGGACGGGATACAAATTGTGATTTTAACGAAATTTGTGAAGAAAATGGCGTAAAGTTGGGAGACCGAAGTCAGAAGTCCGAAGACTGAAAAAATAAACAATTGAAAATTTACACAATTAAATAAAAAAAGAAGTCCAAATTTGTTTTGCAAATTTGGGCTTCTTTTTTTAGGACATCTCCACAAAATATTTATAAAATAAAGGAATGGTCTCAATGCCTTTCAGGTAATTAAAAATTCCAAAATGTTCATTTGGCGAATGGATGGCATCGCTGTCCAATCCAAATCCCATTAATATAGTTTTGCTTTTCAGTTCTTTTTCAAAAAGCGCCACAATAGGAATACTTCCGCCTGAACGTTGCGGAATAGGAGCAACGCCAAACGATTCTAGGTACGCTTTGCTTGCGGCTTTGTACCCAATCGTGTCAATTGGCGTTACATAACCTTGTCCGCCATGATGCGGTATCACTTTCACCTTCACCGATTTTGGCGCAATTTTCTCGAAGTGATTTTTAAACAATTCAGTAATTTCCTGCCAATCCTGGTTTGGCACTAGTCGCATAGAAATTTTTGCGTGCGCTTTGCTTGCAATCACCGTTTTTGCGCCTTCTCCAATATAGCCTCCCCAAATTCCGTTGACGTCCAAAGTTGGACGGATGGAATTCCGTTCGTTGGTGGTATAACCTTTTTCGCCGTAAACTTCTTCAATGTCCAATGCTTTTTTATAGTCTTCCAATGAAAACGGCGCTTTTGCCATTTCTGCCCGTTCTTCTTTAGACAAATCTGCTACTTTATCATAAAATCCCGAAATGGTAACTCGGTTGTTTTCGTCGTGCAAAGAAGCAATCATTTTTGCCAGAATATTGATAGGATTTGCCACGGCACCACCGTACAAACCTGAATGTAAATCCCTGTTTGGACCGGTAACTTCAACTTCAACATAACTCAATCCGCGCAATCCCGTGGTTATTGAAGGCTGTGAGTTTGAAATCATCCCAGTATCGGAAATTAAAATAATATCGTTGGCTAATTTTTCCTGGTTGCGTTCCACAAACCAGGCCAAACTTACGGAACCAATTTCTTCTTCCCCTTCAATCATAAACTTCACATTGCAAGGAAGTTGGTTTGTTGAAACCATATATTCCAATGCTTTCACGTGCATATAAACCTGGCCTTTATCGTCGCAGGCGCCTCGGGCAAAAATAGCGCCATCGGGATGGATTTCTGTTTTTTTGATCACCGGCTCAAATGGTGGCGAATCCCAAAGTTCAATTGGGTCGGCAGGCTGCACATCATAATGTCCGTAAACAAGAATGGTCGGCAATTTTTTGTCGATTATTTTTTCTCCGTAAACGATGGGGTTTCCTGGGGTTTTGCATATTTCAACTTTGTCGCATCCCGCTTTTTCAAGCGCATTTTTTACGGCATCGGCAGTTTTTAAAATGTCTTTGCTGAAAGCTGAATCGGCGCTCACTGAAGGTATTTTAAGCAGTTCAATTAATTCGGCAATAAATCGGTCTTTATGCTGATTTACGTATGATTTTATATTTTCCATGAGAATAAATTTATAAGTTCAAATTTACGCAATTTTTATTTGATTGAATTTATTGAAAAAAGAGTACGATGTACTTTGCAATTTGTAAGTATTGTGTATATTTGCACCCACAATAATGCGGGCGTGGTGAAATTGGTAGACACGCCAGACTTAGGATCTGGTGCCGCGAGGTTTGAGAGTTCGAGTCTCTCCGCCCGCACAGAAAGCTCTTCGGAAACGAGGGGCTTTTTTTTATTTTACCAGAATAAGTTTGAAAATATAAAAGGGGGAGAGACGAGAAGTTTATCCCGAGCCTGCCTGTCCGGTAGGCAGGCGGAGCCGAGGGAAGGATTGTAGCCTGTCCTGAGTTTGCCGAAGGGGCCGCACAGAAAGCGCTGTGGGAAACGAGGGGCTCTTTTAGAATCTCATTTTTTTAAATTGTGAAGAATTAATACGCTTTCATTCCTTGTTTTTGTCCACTGCCTTTTGAACGTTGCCCACTCCCTTGCATTTGCGAATTTTCAGGAGTTTTGGGCTTTAATTCATTGTGTTTTTTTTCTTGATATTTTAGCCAGGAATTATATTCTTTTGGCGTCAGCGCTGTTTTAAAAATTGAATTTATGAAGACCTGCTGCTCCTGAACTTTTTCTCTTATTGGCTTGAGCATTTCATTTGCTTGAATTTTAGCATCTTTCAAAGTGAGATTATCCTGATTTAGCATCGCTTCATTTCTTTTTTTATCTAAAAAAGTTTTAACATTGGAAAATGTTTCATAATTAAATGCTTTTAGTTCATTTATTTTGTTGTTATACTTAGTAATTGCTTTTGTGATTACTTGTTGTTTTGTGGTTTCTTTGACTTTTATTTTCTTAAGGACTTCATCAGAATCGTACATAAATATTCCTGCCATATTTTCCGGATTCATTTGAGGTTGCGCCATTTGGCTACCCTGTCCTTGGTGTGAAGAATTTTGTTTATTGCCTTTTTGTTGGGAAAAGAGTGTAGTTGCATTTCCTAGAATGCAAAAAAGGATTAAAAGAAGGGTTGTTTTTTTCATAAGCGGTAAACTAAATTTTTATAAGTTTTAGGTATTTTAACAATCGTTGTTTATTGGGATGATTTTTTAATTTTCAAATCTAATGTTTAAATGAAAAATGAAATGTAACATTGTTATTGTTCACATTTTTTAAACCAATTTTTTCTGTAATTCTGCTGTAAATTCATTTTAATAATAAGGCATTTGGTAACGATAAATTTAGTATGTTAGCGTACTAATTTATAAAACAGTTAGATAATTTAGCCCTGTTAATGAAAGAAATTGATTTTATCGGCTCCGAAAACGTTGTAATTATAGAATCTCCAGGAAGAATTAACATTATTGGGGAGCATACCGATTATAACAATGGATTCGTTTTGCCCACTGCAATCGACAAAAAAATTAGATTTAAGTTTAAAAAAAATGACAGTCTAAATAATTGTAGTGTTTACAGCAAAAATTTTGAGGCCGGATTTGCCATAAATCTTGCGCATATTGAGCCAAGTGAAAATCAGTGGGAAAATTATATTTTAGGTGTTTTGCACGAAATACAAAAACTTACCGATAGGGTTCGGGGCTTTGACTGCGTTTTGAAAAGTGACATTCCAATTGGTTCGGGAATAAGTTCTTCTGCGGCCCTGGAATGTGGAGTTGCTTTTGGCTTGAATGAGTTATTTGAGTTGGGATTTTCAAAAAAAACAATCGTGGAATTGTCTCAACGTGCCGAACATAATTTTGTGGGAACAAAATGCGGAATTATGGACCAATTTGCTTCAGTAATGAGCAAGAAAGGGCATGTGATTCTGCTGGATTGCCGATCATTGGAATATGAATATGTTCCAATAAAAATTGAACCCTATAAAATTTTGTTGTTAAACACAAATGTTACCCATAGCCTGGCTTCGAGTGAATACAATAATCGCAGGAAAGAATGTGAAACCGGGATTGCCATTATCAAACAAAAATATACAGAAGTAAATTCTTTGAGAGATGTTTCTGAAGGAATGTTAAAGGAATTTCAAGCCTTCATGCCACCCAAAGTATTTGATAGATGCACTTATGTAATTGAGGAAAAAACACGAGTATTGAAAGCTGTTGAAGCGCTAAAAAACAATCAGTTAAATGTTTTGGGGGATTTGATGTATGAAACGCATAATGGGTTGCGGGATTTATATGAAGTGAGCTGCCCTGAGCTTGATTTTTTAGTCGATTTTTCTAAAAAATATAAGGAAATCATTGGGGCGAGAATGATGGGCGGCGGTTTTGGCGGCTGTACCATAAATATTATACATTCAGAGAATGTTGAGAGTTTTACATTAGATGTATCAAAAGCCTATTTTGACAAATTCAGCAAAAATTTAACTACTTTTGAAGCTATGCCAAGTGAAGGAACAAAAAGAATCAATAACTAAATACTAATAAAATTTTATGACAGCACATTTCGGATTTTGGGATTATTTCGTTTTTATAGCTTATGCTGTATTAATTTTAGGGGTGGGTTTATGGGTGTCCAGAGACAAAAAAGGACATCAAAAAACCGCCGAAGATTATTTTTTGGCAAGTAAATCTTTGCCCTGGTGGGCCATTGGTGCGTCATTAATAGCCGCAAACATTTCGGCAGAACAGTTTATTGGAATGTCAGGTTCTGGTTTTGCTTTGGGATTGGCAATCGCCTCTTATGAATGGATGGCCGCCATCACCTTAATTATTGTGGGAAAATTCTTTTTGCCCATTTTTATTGAAAAGGGATTGTATACCATACCCGAATTTGTGGAAAAACGATTTTCTACCAATTTAAAAACAATTTTAGCCGTATTCTGGATTGCACTTTACGTGTTTGTGAATTTAACTTCGGTTTTATATTTAGGGTCATTGGCTTTAGAAACCATTATGGGAATTCCTATGGTTTATGGCGTTATTGGATTGGCATTGTTTGCGGCTGCGTATTCTTTATATGGCGGACTTTCAGCAGTTGCCTGGACGGATGTAATTCAGGTAGTGTTTTTAGTTTTGGGAGGATTGGTTACAACTTATCTCGCCTTAAATATGGTTTCTGGAGGTGAAGGCATGTGGGCTGGTTTAAAAACAGTGTATGAAGCGGCTCCTGAAAGATTTGTGATGATTTTTGATGAATCAAGTCCTTATTATGATAAACTGCCTGGAATTGGCGTATTGCTTGGCGGTATGTGGGTAGCGAATTTATATTATTGGGGATTCAACCAGTATATTATTCAACGAACATTGGCGGCTAAATCACTAAAAGAAGCCCAAAAAGGGATTTTATTGGCTGCAGGATTAAAATTAATAATTCCATTAATTGTAGTAATTCCAGGAATAGCTGCTTATGTTATGGTGAACGATCCCGAGATTATGGCAAATTTGGGTGTGGCTGGACTTAAAAATTTGCCAACTTTAGAACAAGCAGACAAAGCCTATCCTTGGTTGTTGCAATTTTTGCCTACCGGATTAAAAGGCGTTGCTTTTGCAGCTTTGGCAGCCGCAATCGTATCTTCTTTGGCTTCTATGTTGAATTCAACTTCAACCATTTTTACCATGGATATTTACAAACAGTACATCAACAAAAATGCGAGTGATAAAAGCACGGTGAACATGGGAAGAATTTCTGCAGGTATTGCGTTGGCGATCGCTTGCGTCATGGCACCTTTATTGGGTGGAATTGATCAGGCTTTTCAATTTATTCAAGAATATACAGGTATTGTGAGTCCGGGAATTTTAGCCGTATTTATTTTGGGATTGTTCTGGAAGAAAACAACCAATAGAGCGGCAATTGTAGGTGCTTTAACCTCCATTCCAATAGCCATGTACTTTAAAGTTGCACCTAATGGATGGTCTTCAAATCCAATTTTTGTGAATATTCCTTTTATGGATCAAATGGGATATACGGCAATACTTACCATGATTGTTATCGCCATTGTGAGCTGGACTCAAAATAAAGGAAAAGATGATGAAAAGGGTATTCCCCTTTCAAAAGCATTGTTTAAAACAAGTCCGGAATTTAATATTGGCGCCTTTGCCGTGATGATTATTTTAGTGGTGCTTTATTCATTTTTTTGGAAGTAAAACGAAATATGAATTGTATAAAAAGGAATATTATTTCTAGGGGATTTTTTCTACTTAATTGTAGACTGTTTCAGAAATAATAATATTAGTATCAGTTAAAAAAGAGTTGGCTATTGTCAACTCTTTTTTTGTATATTTAAGATGATTTAATCTTCCATACAGATGCTTCTTAAAAAGAACATATCAAACTTAACAAAAACATACAGAAAGCTGTTTGAATGTTTGATGTTCTTTGAGCTGTCCTTTTAATTCACTTTTTAAAATTAGTTCAACTTATTGTATTATTATATTCAGTTTAAAGCTGAAATTTAATTCATATTCTTAAATTATGGAAACAAATCAAAAAGTATTAAAACCAGAAAGACCAGCATCAGCACAAGGTAATTTTTATCAACCAATAACCAATGCTATTGGACCAGGAATGAATGAGCGCATTCAAAAACTTCGAAAAATAAGTTTTGAAACAGAGCCTTCATTATCTATTGAAAGAGCCCTAATTCAAACACAATTTTATAAAGAAAACTTCGGAAAATATTCAACTCCAGTTTTAAGGGCGTTAAATTTTTTAGAAACCTGCAAACAAAAAACAATCTATTTGGGTGAAGGTGAATTAATTGTTGGAGAACGTGGGCCAAAACCAAAATGCGTCCCAACTTTCCCGGAATTAACTTGCCATAGTGTTGAAGATTTTAATGTGTTAAACACGCGTGAAATGCAGCGTTATACCATTTCTCAACAGGATATTGATATTTACGAAAAAGAAGTAATTCCATATTGGAGCGGAAAAACAATGCGAGAACGAATTTTTAGTCATGTACCAAGTGAATGGTCTAATTTGTATGAAGCAGGTTTGTTTACTGAGTTTATGGAACAACGTGCCCCAGGACATACAGCGTTGGATGGAAAGATTTATGAAAAAGGAATGTTGGATTTTAAACAAGATATTCAAGAAAGGTTAAATAAACTCGATTTTTTAAACGATCCTGAAGCAACCGATAAAAAAGAACAGTTAGATGGTATGGCAATTTCTTGTGATGCTGCTATTATTTTTGCAGAACGACATGCAGATTTTGCAGAGGAATTGGCTTCAAAAGAAAATGATATCCAACGAAAAAAAGAGTTATTAAAAATTGCAGAAGTTTGTCGCTGGGTGCCTGCAAATGCTCCAAGAAATTTTCATGAAGCTATTCAAATGTATTGGTTTGTTCATTTAGGAACCATTACTGAATTAAATGGTTGGGATGCTATGAATCCTGGTCATTTTGATCAACATTTAACACCTTTTTACGAAAAGGAATTATTAGAAGGAACCTTAAATAAAGAAGAAGCAAAGGAATTATTAAGCTGTTTTTGGATTAAGGTAAACAATCATCCAGCCCCTCCAAAAGTTGGAATTACAGCCAAAGAAAGTGGAACGTATAATGATTTTACAAATATTAACATTGGTGGCGTAAAAAAAGATGGCTCTAATGGTGTAAGTGAGGTTTCGTACATAATGTTAGAGATTGTAGAGGAATTGCACGTACTTCAACCTGGAAATTCGGTGCACATCAGTTCCAAAACACCAGATCGTTTTTTAAAGGAAGCATGTAAAGTAATTCGCCAAGGGCACGGCTATCCTTCTATTTTTAATCCAGATATTTATATTCAGGAAATGTTACGACAAGGAAAAACATTGGAAGATGCTAGAGAAGGTGGTTGCAGTGGTTGTATTGAAGTTGGTGCTTTTGGGAAAGAAGCCTACATTTTAACAGGCTATTTAAATGTTCCAAAAATTATTGAAATTACATTGAATAATGGAATTAATCCAGTTACTGGTAAACAAGTAAGTGTTAAAACTGGAGATCCAAGAGATTTTAAAACGTATGAAGAATTGTATGATGCATTCCTAAAACAGCTGAATTACATAGTAAACCAGAAGGTTTTAGTAAGTAATTATATTGATAGAATGTTTGCAAAATACAGTCCAGCAACATTTTTATCAGTAGTAATTGAAGATTGTATCACAAAAGGAAAAGATTACTATAATGGCGGACCTAGATACAATACAAATTACATCCAATGTACAGGTTTGGGAACGGTGACAGATAGTTTGTCGGTTTTAAAGAAACACGTTTTTGAAGACAAAACTTTTTCAATGAACACGCTTTTAAATGCAGTTGCCAATAATTTTGTAGGTGAGGAAATTTTAAGGCAAACTATTATCAATAATACGCCATTCTATGGAAATGATGATGATTATGCCGATGACATTGCGTTGCAAGTGTATAATAATTTGTTTGATGCCATTGATGGTAAACCAAATATAAAAGGCGAAACTTTTCATTTAAATATGTTATCTACAACTTGCCACGTATATTTTGGAAAAGTAATGGGAGCAACACCTAATGGACGTTTGGCGCAAAAATCAATTTCTGATGGAACTTCACCATCACATGGTTGTGATGTTAATGGGCCTTCAGCAGTTATTAAATCATTGTCTAAAATTGATCAGGTAAAATCGGGTGGAACTTTGTTAAATCAACGTTTTTTACCAAGTTTATTAAAACGAGATGAAGATATTATGAAGTTAGGACAATTGGTTAAAAGTTATTTTGCCTTGGGAGGACATCATATTCAATTTAATATTGTAGATACTGCTACTTTATATGCTGCACAGGAAAATCCAGAAGATTATAAAGATTTATTGGTGCGTATGGCTGGTTATAGTGATTATTTCAACGATATGAATATCGATTTACAGCAAGAAGTTATTGAAAGAACAGAAAATGAATCGTTTTAAATGAGTACAGGTTTAATTTTTGATATTAAAAAATTCGCTATTAACGATGGACCAGGAATTCGTTTAACAGTATTTTTTAAAGGTTGCAATTTACAATGTAAATGGTGTCATAATCCAGAAAGTATGTCGCCAAAAGTGCAGAAAATGTACAATGCTAAAAAGTGTATTGGTGCCGTAAAATGTATTGAAAACTGTCCTAATAATGCATTAGAGTTAACTGAAAACGGAATAGTTACCAATTATGATATTTGTAATTTATGTGGAAAATGTGCTGAGGTTTGTCCAACCAAAGCCTTTGAAATGTTAGGGCAAAATATTTCAATAAATGATTTAATGAAAAAAATTGATAATGAAGCAATTTTCTTTGATCAGTCTGGTGGAGGAGTTACGTTTTCAGGTGGAGAGCCTTTAATGCATTCAGAATATTTGTTAGAAGCCTTAAAAGAATGTGGAAAAAGAATATATCACAGAGTTGTGGACACAACTGCATTTTCAAAATTAGAAACGGTATTGGAAATAGCAAAACATACCGAACTTTTTTTGATTGATTTAAAAGTGATGGATTCCGAAAAACATAAAGAATTTACAGGAGTTAGTAATGAGAAAATTCTTTCAAATATTGTGGAATTGGCAAAAACGAATTGTGAAATCACTTTTAGAATGCCATTAATAAAAGGTGTAAATACATCTGAAGTGAATATTGAAAAAACTGCTATTTTTATGAATTCATTAGTTGGAAATAGAGACACTATAAATTTGTTGCCTTATCATAAAATAGCTGAGAACAAGCATATAAAATTAGGAGCTTCAAACAAATTTATTGAGTTTGAAACTCCTAATAATGATGAGGTATTGAAGATTATTTCAATTTTTAAAAATTATGAGATCAATGCTACAATTGGTGGTTAATATTAATTATTGATTTAGAAGTTTCATTCCTGAATCATTTTTTCTATTTCCACGAACTTTTTTAGATACTTGATTTATTCGTTTTAAGTCATAATCAGTTAATACGATTTCCAACGACTGAATATTCTCTGTCAAATAAGTTCTTCTCTTTGTTCCAGGAATTGGAAAAATATCTGTTCCTTGGGCAATTAACCATGCAAGTGCAATTTGGCTTGTTTTGCATTTTTTCTCGGCTGCAATTTTTTCCAATTCATCCACGATAAGTAAATTGGATTTAAAATTTTCTCCCTGAAAAAGCGGAATATCTTTTCGGTAATCATCCTTATCAAATATATCGGTACTTTTTATTTTGCCAGTTAAAAATCCTCTTCCAAGCGGGCTGTATGGCACAAGTGCTATTTGAAGCTCACGGCAAGTATCTAAAATCTCCTCTTCAACATTCCGTACCCAAATAGAATATTCTGATTGCACCGCAGTAATAGGATGTATGGCATGTGCTTTTTTTAAGCTTTTTGCAGAAACTTCTGAAAGCCCAAGATATCTAACCTTTCCTTCGCTTACAAGATCTGCCATAGCACCAACCGTTTCCTCTATGGGTACATTTATATCTATGCGATGTAAATAATACAAATCTATATAATCAGTTCCAAGTCTTTTTAGGCTTGCATCACATGCTTTTTTAACATATTCAGGCCGTCCACAAATGCCTTTTTCACTTGGTAAAAAACCAAATTTAGTAGCTAAAATCACATTTTCACGTACATTTTTTAGTGCATTCCCCACAAATATCTCATTATGTCCGTTTCCATAAACATCAGCAGTATCAAAAAAGTTTAGACCTTTTTCAATAGCCAATTTAATGGTGGCAAAAGATTCTTTATCGTCGGGTTTTCCGTACCATTCAGACATTCCCATGCAGCCTAAACCTACTCTTGAGGCAATTAAATCGCTTTGACCAAGTCTTTGTTTTTTCATATACGATAATTTTATAATTCTTAAATAGTTAGGTTTGATTTATTAATAATCAAATGTTTTATTAATTCTAATATTTATATTTTACTTAAAGAAATTTACGAGAAAGTTTTATAAATATTTACCTTAAATTAATATTTTTTTAGTTTTAATTATTTTAGTAACTGGAAATATCAGTAGGTGAAAAAATTATCTAAAACTCCAATTGGTATAGTTTGTATATTTTTCTATTTCATTTTCAATTTTATCAGGCAATTCAGGAAAAAAGTCTATGCCGGTTAAAATTTCAATTTCATCTATGCTGCTGATAAATTGGTACAATCCTTTTTCTGATTTTTCATGAGGCATTAAAAAGGCAATGGCTTTAATTTCTGGTGCATTATAATCTAAAATTATTTTATAGAAATATTGCGGAACGGCAACTTTTTCACTTCCTATTGTTTTTAAATTTGGCGTTAAAACGCCGCCAGTTACGATGTATAATTTTTGGTATTTTTGGGCCCAATATCTTACTTTTTCTTCCAATCTATTCCAAACGCCACCGTTAAATTCATAAGTTTGGGGTGAAATGTTAGAGGTAAAAAAGGTTTCGTTATAGGCATCCACAGAAAATTTTCGATCTCCGGCCGGACATAAATGTCCTTTGTTATAACCAGAATCTTTAAAATTTTTATAATGTGCACTTTGTGTTGTTACCTTGGGGTCTTTTTCAAAATAAGGTCTTTTAATAGAGATGCTTGAAAGTTGTTTTTGCGTTAATTCATATGCCACCCATTCTGCCTGTTCATATTTTTCGTTATAGGAAAGCGAATAAAATTGATGATGGACAACTTGCCCGGTTGTTGAGGTTGGCAAAAAATCGAAATCAGAAATATTTTCCGTGCTATTTGAAACGCCGGTTTCAATAGCATAGCCATCATAAAAATAGAATCCTATGGCGATAAGCAAAGTTATAATTGTGTAAACTGCTTTTCTATTTTTCACTTTTCAACAAAATTTCCTGAAAATTTTCAGATTTTGGAAGGTCATCAAAGATAGTTACAAATTTTTGGGGAGGCGAGGTCAGTTTGCGTTTTACCAAATCTATCCAGGCGCCATATACTTTTATTTCAGCCGCAAGCTTACCGGCTTCATTAAAAATATGATGGTTAAAACGCCAGCGTTCAATTCCTTTTGAAACTCCTTCCAATTCCATTTTAACGGTAATGTCTTCACCAATATGTATTTCCTTATAAAATGAAGTTTCTTCTTTAAACAACACCGGACCAATGTTTAGTTTCGCAAATTCGTTGATTGAGAGTCCGTGTTCCTGAAAAAAGCGCACCCTAACTTCTGCGGCATAATCGTTATACGCCGTATGACGCATATGTCTGTTGGGGTCAAAATCCGACCATTTTGTTTTAAAAGTAATTTCGAAATTCATTGACTGTTTTTTGAGGGGCAAATTTAGGGCTTAAGTTTCGTTTTAATAAATCTATGGTAAAAAAAGGTTGAAATTTTTGGGGTTTTTAATTTTTAACGTCCAAAGCATCGCGTAAGGCATTTCCTATTAACATAAATGCCATCACCAAACTCATAATGGCCAAACCGGGAATAATGGCCAAGTAGGCTTTCCCCAAAATAATGTAACTGTAATGGTCTTTAATCATTGCGCCCCACGAAGGTGTGGGTGGTTGGGCACCAATTCCCAAAAAACTCAAGCCGCTTTCCATTAAAATGGCTCCGGCAAAGTTGGCCGCCGAAATCACAATCACTGGCGCCATAATATTGGGTAAAATATGCTTAAAAATGATTCTGAAGTTTGAAAATCCCAACGCTTTTGCAGCTTCCACATATTGCATTTCCTTAGCACTGATCAGTTGTCCGCGCACAACCCGGGCAACTTCAACCCACATCGTTAAACCAACGGCAATAAAAACTTGCCAAAACCCTTTTCCTAATGCCAAGGTGATGGCAATTACCAAAAGCAGGGTGGGAATTGACCAGGTAATATTGATCAGCCACATAATAAAAGCGTCTATTTTTCCGCCAAAATAGCCAGCAATTGCACCAATGGAAAGTCCAATGACCAGAGAAATAAATACAGCTATAAAACCAATGGAAAAAGAGATTCTTGTGCCAATTAACATCCTGCTTAGCAAATCCCTTCCATACTTATCGGTTCCTAAATAGAATTTTTTTGTTTTTATGAAGGTTGAAATGTCTTTCCCCTGAAATTTTGATAGCGGAAATGTTTTTGTTAAACTGGCCGCATTGTTTTCAGTATACGTATGAATGGTTAATTCGTTTTCGAAAATGCGGTAATTTGAAATCGGAATTTCAGTTTTCGGACTTTTTTTCCCGAATAAAACTGTGGTAAAGAATGATTGGTCGATTGTTTTTTCTGAAGGAATGGTCAACATTAAAACTTCAAAACCCGGTTTTTTAGAGTGAATTTCTAAATGCATCTGATTTGCATTGCTACTATTGTCTGGAGCTAAAACGTAAGCAAATGTGGCTGCCAAAGCACATAAAATCACAAACCAAAAAGCAAACACTCCAGCAGTATTTTTTTTAAACTTCTGGAGTGCTAGTGCTGATAATGAATTTGCTTTAGTTTTCAATAGTTATTTCTTTACAAGTGTAAAGTTACACTATTTTAAAATTAATTTTTCACCAATTGAACCTGTGGTTTTATTTTTAATTCGCTGAGGACATTTAAAGCTTCTTCAACATAAATGTCTTTTTTTAAATTGGTATGCCAAGCTTCACGCTTTTCGGCCAAATCTTTATCGGTTTCTAACAAAGGTTTTTCATAAAAGGGTGATGTAAAGGTCAAATTAGAGGTGTATTCACCAATTTCTTTATATTTTAATGATTCATTTTTGTGACTTTCCAAATCATTTTTATAATCCTCAATATTTAAATAAACTAAACTTTCATCCTGTGAACTTTTCAACCACTTTGCATTTTCATCTATTAATTTGAAATATTTGTTATTTTCAATTCGTTTTTTGCTGTTATTGATTGCAAGGTCATAGTTTTCGTAATTATTCCAAAGCGCATAATTGGCTGCAGGAACTTTATCAAATTTCAAGGCATTTTTTGAGTCGCGTTCACCAATTTCCATATAACTGTATCTGCTTGGCAACATTATATCAGAGTGTACGCCTTCCATTTGTGTAGAACCTCCATTAATTCTGTAGAATTTTTGAATGGTGATTTTTAGGGCGCCCAAATCTTCATCATTCAAATTGTGATATTTATTTAAGTCCAACACACTTTGAACTGTACCTTTTCCGTAGGTTTGTTTGCCGCCTATTATCACGGCCCTATGGTAATCTTGCATGGCTGCCGCAAATATTTCTGATGCGGATGCAGACAGTTCATTCACCAAAACCACCAAAGGACCATTCCATTGAATTTTTGGATCTGTGTCATTTTTTATGTCTGGGCTTCTGTCGCGATATTTTACTTGTACAACCGGACCTTTATTGATGAATAATCCGCTAATTTCAATCGCTGTTTGCAGTGATCCGCCACCATTATTCCTTAAATCCAACAAAATACCCTCAACATTTTCTTTTTTCAGACGTTCAATTTCTTGGGCCATATCTGTGGTAGAGTTTCTGAAGTTTTTTTCGTCAAAATCAATATAAAATTGCGGTAAATTAATAATGCCAAAAGTTCTGCCGTCTTTTTTCAGAATGCTTGATTTTACAAATGTCTCTTGCAACTCAACAATATCTCTGATAATGGAAACGATTTTAATGGTGCCGTCTATTTTTTTAATGGTCAATCTAACCTCGGTGCCTTTTTTACCTTTGATAAATTCAATGGCATGGTCTAAACGCATGCCCACAATGTCAACTGGTTCTTTATTTCCTTGAGCCACTTTTAAAATGATATCGCCAACTTCCAATTCGCCCGATTTCCACGCCGGACCGCCTGAGATCAATTCATCAACCCTGGTATAATCGTTTTTCTTTTGAAGTCGCGCTCCAATACCTTCCAATTTTCCCGCCATGGAAATATCAAATTGTTTTTTCACATTTGGCTCAAAATAGGTGGTATGCGGGTCAAATGTTTCAGTAATGCAATTCACGTAAGTTGAAAACCAATCAGAATAAGTAAGTTCATCGATTCTTTCATAAAGATCATTCATGCTGGTAAGCGTAGCTTCACGCACTTCAATTTCCAAAGAGTCTATTGGTTTTTTAATGTAAGTGCTGTCGGCTTTAAATTTATCATCCTCATCACTTATTTTATCATACAAACGCGTAAGTGCATTATATTTTAATTGCTTATTCCAAATGTTTACCAAATCATTTTTAGTTTTTGGATACGCTATTTTTTCCGGATCAATTTCTAAGGTTTCTTTGGCTTCAAAAGTAAATTTATTCGCTAAAATTTCTTTGTAATATGTTTTTGATTCTTCGGTACGTTGCATAAAACGTTCATAAACCAAAAAGAAAAATGTTAAATCTTCATTGTTTATTTGATCATCAATTTTAGTTTTATAGGCTGAAAACTCATCGATATCCGATTGTAAAAAATACCGTTTGGAAGGATCCAATCTTTCCAAAAATTCATCATAAACTTTTACAGAAAAAGCATCATCAATTTGCTGAGGTTCGTAATGGCCTTGTATTAACACATATTTTAAAATAGTCAATAAAACTTTATCTTTCGGGTCGGTGTTGGCAATTGCCTTGAAGCTAGTAAGTAAGCTAAATACAAAGAGCAATGGCAACAATAATTTAAATTTTCTGATCATCATCTGTCGATTCAATATTTATTAATTTGTTTTTTAAGCAACTACTAAAATAGTGCCATTTTTTTGGCCAGACGTCTAAATTAACCTTTTTTTATAAATTCATCAGAAGGCTTCAAACACTTTACCACTATTTTAACTAAAAACCCAAAAAATGTTAATTCCCATGTCTTGTCTATTTTTCAGGTAATTTCTTATTTGGTAAACGCAATAATAATGAAATATTAATTTAATTCTGCTTTAGAAAATGTTAAATTTTAATATATTGTAAGCAAATAAAATAGCCTAAATTTGTTGTTTAATTAGAATAAGATGAATAAAAAACCTTTGATTTTAGTCACCAATGATGATGGAATTACGGCACCGGGAATTAGAATCCTAATTTCTGTAATGAATGAAATTGGTGACGTGGTGGTGATTGCGCCCGACAGTCCGCAAAGCGGAATGGGACACGCAATTACCATTAATGAAACTTTGTATTGCAATGAAATAAAAATTGACGACGGGCCTCAAAAGGAATATCAGTCTTCCGGAACGCCCGCCGATTGCGTAAAGTTGGCCGTTAGTGAAATTTTAGACAGAAAACCGGACTTATGTGTTTCCGGGATCAATCACGGATCAAACTCCTCCATTAACGTTATTTATTCAGGAACGATGAGTGCCGCTGTTGAAGCCGGTGTGGAAGGAATTCCCGCGATCGGATTTTCACTGCTCGATTATTCTTGGAATGCCAATTTTGAGCCCTTAAAAGCGTATATCAAAAAAATAGCATTAAATGTTTTGGAAAACGGACTGCCAGATGGCGTTGTGCTGAATGTTAACTTTCCAAAAAGCGAAACGTTTAACGGCATTAAAATCAGCCGGCAAGCACGTGCAAATTGGGTGGAAGAATTTGACAAACGCGTTAATCCGCAAGGGAAAACGTACTATTGGCTTACGGGAAAATTTGTGAATATGGACAAAGGCGAAGACACCGATGAGTGGGCGCTGGCAAACAATTACGTTTCCGTTGTTCCTGTTCAATTTGATTTAACCGCGCATCATTTTTTACAAAAATTAAACACTTGGAATTTGTAATTTTAGCATTGAACTAACTAAATTTTGATATGAAAAAGGAACTGCTTATTGGTTTTTTGGTCGCTTTGGTGGCAACTTCGTTTGGTTGTTTTCTTTTTATTGAATTTTTTTCCACGGTAGATTTTTATGAAAGTTTGGAACTCATAAAAGAAGGAAATTTAGAAGGCAAAGTTTTGGTGCTTGGCGCCATTGCTAACTTTTTTGTATTTTTTGTATTTTTAAAAAAGAAACAAATTTATAGGGCCAGAGGCGTTATGATGGAAACTTTTTTAATTGCTTTTGTCGTTTTATTGTTAACATTATTTAATTCGTAAACACCAAATGAAGTATTACATTATCGCTGGCGAGGCTTCGGGAGATTTGCATGGATCCAATTTAATGAAGGCATTGATGGAGAAAGATCCATCTGCTGAAATTAGATTTTGGGGAGGCGATTTGATGCAGGAAGTTGGCGGTACTTTGGTGAAACATTATCGCGAATTGGCATTTATGGGTTTTGCCGAGGTTATCATGAATATTGGTGAAATTTTTAAAAACATCAATCTTTGCAAAAAGGATCTGTTAAATTTTAAACCCGATGTTTTGATTTTGATAGATTATCCGGGTTTTAATATGCGAATTGCTGAATTTGCAAAAAAAGAAGGAATTAAAGTCCATTATTACATTTCACCTCAAATTTGGGCATGGAAGGAAAATCGCATCAAAATTATTAAACGCGATGTGGATGAAATGTATGTGATTTTGCCTTTTGAAAAGGATTTTTATGAAAAAAAACATCATTTTCCTGTGCATTTTGTTGGACATCCTTTAATTGATGCCATTGCCGACAGAACCCAAATTGATGAAAACACATTTAGGGAAGCGCATCAGTTGAACGAGAAACCTATTGTTGCATTATTGCCGGGAAGCAGAAAGCAGGAAATTAAAAAAATGCTTTCGGTCATGTTAAACATCGTCGATAAATTCCCCGATTTTCAGTTTGTGATTGCCGGTGCGCCAAGTCAGGATTTTGAATTTTACGAGCAATTTATCACCAAAGACAATGTGAAATTCGTGCGCAACAAAACCTACGATTTGTTGTCTGTTTCCTACGCCGCCATTGTCACTTCAGGAACGGCAACGCTGGAAACGGCGCTGTTTAAAATTCCGCAAATTGTTTGTTATAAAACCAGCAATGTTTCCTACCAAATTGGCAAGCGTTTGGTGAAATTGAAATTTATTTCACTGGTAAATCTTATTATGGATAAAGAGGTGGTAAAAGAATTGATTCAGGACGATTTTAACGAACAAAATTTAGAGAAAGAACTTCATAAAATTATTGATGGTTACCAACGCGCCTTGATGTTTATAGATTATTACGATTTGGAGAAAAAACTCGGAGGTAAGGGCGCTTCTAAAAACGTGGCCGAGCTGATCATTAATAATGAAAATAAAGCAATTTAATTAAAGAATATTTTGGGCGTTCCCCTTCGGGTCGTGCTTTCACGGCTCGCTTTTTTTAGTTGCGAAAAGCAACAAAAAAGAGCTCAAACAAACCGCTCAATCCCTTACGCGTTTGAATTAACAATTGATAATTTGTTTAGCGTTTTTTGCGAATTTTTCTTTGCGACCCTTGCGGTTAAAAGCTGCAGTCATTCGAATTCCATCTTAAAACATAGAACAAAAAATAGGGTTTAGTATTTTATTAAAATCCTAAACCCTATCAAAAATTTTCAATTAAAATTTTACTTGCAAATAGCTTCCAAAGTATCTTCTATATTTCCCGGAGTGCTCACAATTTTCATAAAAGTTCCCATACTTAATTCAGGCCAGCTAACCGCCAATCTGTATTTTCCTGGAAGCATCGTTGCTTTTTTCCCCTGTAAAATAATTTCATAAGGCATTGCAGCAATATTGTCTTCCCCAATAATTGGCAAAAAATAAGATTCTCCTTTTGCTTTATCTTGCAGTCCAATACCAAAAACTGCGACATTTTCTTTTTCATACACTAATTTATAAACCAAAACGGTTGCTCCTTTTTTAGCTCTCAAATTGGCTTCTATTGTTTTTACGCCTTGTTCAAAAGATGAAAATTCATTAAGCGTAACGGGATCGGTAAAGTAAGGCATCATTACTTTATAATGATATTTTTTTAAATTTTCGGCTTTCACAAATCCGCCAAAAGGTTTAAACTCTGTGCCAATTGCTGAAAAAGCAGTTTTTAAATCGGCAGTAACTTTTTGAAATGTGCTTTTATAGGTATTGTAATTGTCTCCCAAATAGGCTCTTAAAATATATTCCGGATTGGTATATGACATGGTTACTTTTCCGTTTTTTGAAACCAAGCCAACTTTAAATACTGCAGCAAGTGCACCCCTGTCTGTAACTTTCACAACTGTGTTTTTTAAATCGGTTCTGGTAAAAGCAATTACTTTTAAAGAGCTTTTGTTTGACGGATTGTAAGTCCCTAAAATCGTAAAAGAGTTGTTTTGTAAGGCTTTTGTAATTTTTTCGGAAGCCTCTTGCATGCTTTCGGTTGTTTCGCCAATTTTAAGATAGGGCGACAAATTTTGTCCGAAGGAACCAGTGCTAAAAATAAAAAGAATGCTGATAAAGATGTTTTTCATGATATAAATTTTATAAATCGATCAAAATTACCTTTATAGGAAGTGGTCAATAGTGATAAAAATCAGTCTGTAACAATTGTTACCGGCATTTTCATTTAAAAATGATATCATGAAATTCTTATTCCTATTGTTTTTTTATTAATTTTATCCTGCTATGATAAAGTTTTTGAAATTTATACCGGTTCAACTTACCTTCTTTTTAATAGTCGGAATTCTTTTTGGAAATTATTTCAGCATCCAGCCTTTGCATTTGGTGGTTGTTTTTGGCATATTAATCCTACTTTTTACTGCTGTATATTTTTATGCAAACAAGAAATTTCAAACACCCTTTATATTTCCAGTGTTCGTCTTTTTGCTTTCTTTTTTCATTGGTTTAGGCACCATTACTTATAAAAATCAGCTAAACAATAAAAAGCATTATTCCAACCAACTTCAATTTTCAGACAGTATTTCTGCAGCTGCGTTAATTTCAATTGAAAGTGTGCTGAAATCCACAACCTATTACGACAAATATGAAGCGGAAGTCTATCAGCTAAATGGAAAAAAATCCATCGGCAAAATATTGGTCAACATTAAAAAAGACAGTGCAACAAGTCAATTGCAGGTTGATGATCATTTGGCCATAAAAATGGTTTTCGGCGCAATCGCGGAGCCTTTAAACCCATATGGTTTTAATTACAAAAAATATTTACAGCAGCAACAAATTCACCATCAAATTCATGGGGACAATTCCCAATTTTTAAGGTTGAAGAAAACCAATCAAACCGTGAAGGGAATTGCTGCCAACATCAGAGAAAAAATAACGAAGGCATTGATTCAATACGGATTCAAGAACGATGAGTTGGCGGTGATAAACGCCTTGCTTTTAGGACAACGGCAACACATTACCAGTGAATTGCAGCAAAGTTATATCGGTGCCGGCGCCATTCATATTTTGGCGATTTCCGGGTTGCATATCGGAATTATTCTGCTGATTTTAACGGCAATTTTTAAGCCATTGCACTATTTTAAACATGGAAAATTGGCAGCGTCAATAATCATAATCACCATTTTGTGGATGTACGCTATCATTGCGGGCTTGTCCGCTTCTGTGGTCAGGGCGGTGGCCATGTTTACCGCAATTGCGATTGCCATGCAGGTAAACCGGCCTTCAAGTACTTACAAAACTTTGGTTATTTCTATGTTTTTTTTGCTGTTGTTCAATTCGTATTATTTTTTTGAGGTAGGATTTCAGCTGAGTTATCTGGCTGTTTTTTCCATTGTGTGGATTCAGCCAAAATTGCACAATTTATGGAAGCCGAAATTCTGGTTCTTGGATAAAATTTGGCAACTAATAACGGTTTCAGCAGCTGCCCAAATAGGCGTATTGCCATTAAGTCTGTATTATTTTCATCAATTTCCCGGGTTATTTTTTGTTTCGAATTTGGTAATCATTCCTGTATTGGGAATTGTTTTAACTGCTGGAATTGTCATCATCATCTTGTCGGTTCTACAAATTGCACCACAATTATTGGTTGATGCTTTCATTTTTGTTATTCGACAAATGAATCATTTTGTGGCTTGGGTTGCAAATCAGGAATATTTTATCATCCAACAAATTTCGATGTCGTTTCTGCTGATGGTCGCACTTTATGCGCTGTTGTTTTTTGGACTTAAATGGACAGAGAAAAAAGTTTTTTACCGATTTGCAATGGTTTTAATTTCAGTTGTATTTGTGCAGACAGTCTTTATTTTTGAAAAATATAAAGCTCAGTCTGCCAATGAATTTATTGTTTTTAATGAAAGCAAGGCAAGCACAGTTGGGAAAAGAAACGGAAATGAGATTCGATTCGATACTTCGGTAGATTCCTTAAAAACCAATACTAATTTTAAAACGGCTTATTTGGTTGGCGCAGGATTGGATGAAATGCTGACTTCAGGAAAAATAAAAAATCTGTATATGTTTAACAACGAAACTATTTTAATTGTGGACAGTTTGGGGATTTACAGACTTCATTCGGTTAAACCAACGATTGTGATTTTGCGGCAATCGCCAAAAATAAATTTGGAAAGGTTATTGAAATATTTGAATCCGAAAATAATTATTGCGGATGGCTCAAATTATAAAAGCTACTTGAAAGATTGGGAAAAAACGTGCCTGAAAAATAAAACTCCTTTTCACAATACGTTGCAAAAAGGAGCTTTTATTCTCAATAAATAATTTAATTATTCTTTGAATTCGTATTTAAAATTCGAGGAATAGGTATTGAATTCTTCTTGTGTTTTTAAATTTTTATAATCGTCACTTTTAAACATTTTTAAATAAAGTTCCAATTGATTTGGCGTTCTATAACCGGTTAATGGGGTAATAAAATTAGTCTGTTCATCTAAAAATAACATTGTTGGATAAGCTCTTACGCCAAAAAATAAGGCCAACTCGTGAACGCTGTTTCTTCCTTTTGATTCAGGATTAAAGCCAGGATTCGTATATGTTTTGTCCTTAAAATTAACGGTATCATTGCCTTCAGCATTAAATTTAACCGCATAATAGTTTTCGTTCATATAAGCAACCAAATCGGGATTGGAAAAGGTGTTTTTGTCTAACAATTTACAAGGCCCGCACCAAATGGTATATGCATCAACAAATATTTTTTTAGGCGTAATTTTCTGGGCTTTAACCGCTTCCTCAAAACTCATCCAATTAATTCCTTGTGCGGAAATTGAAAGGCTGAATAAAGTAATTGTTAAAATAAGTATTTTTTTCATCTATTTATGTTTTTTGATTGTTTGACGCAATAATTTTGCCAAAATTACAAGTTTCAATTTATTTTTTAATTAGCAACATGAAATTTATTTTACGCCGTGCATTAATTTTTTCAAAACCGGATTTAACGATAACGCAATAATACCTATGATTATTGGCACAAATGTAAATATTAAAAAGAAAGTTGAAATGTCGTATTTCTCTGTAATAACATCAATCATTGAGCCCATTTGTCCGGATGTTTTGTTACCTATGGCCAATGCCAAATACCAAACACCAAACATAAAAGCAATCATTCTCGCCGGCACCAATTTACTGACGTATGAAAGTCCGACCGGAGACACGCAAAGCTCTCCCAATGTATGAAACAGGTAAGCGAGTATCAGCCAAATTATACTTACTGAAGCTGTTTTTGCGCCTTGTGGAATTCCAGATGCGCCAAAGGCCAGAAATCCAAAACCAATTGCAAGGAAAAATAGGCCGATGGCGTATTTATTGGCGGGTTTCGGATTGTATTTGCTTTCCCACCATTTTGAAAATAAGGGCGCAAAAGCAATAATAAACAAAGAATTTAAAATTAAAAACCAAGTGGCAGGAATTTGAATTTCATTGTCTTTTTTTCTTAACACGGTCGCGTCAATATTCGTGTTGATCAATTCAGCCTGTTCGGTTGTTAAATATTTATAATTTGCCCCTTTTTTATCAATATCGATAATGGCTATTTTGTCGTTTTGCACAAAATCTTTGGCAGATCTTATAACAGTGGTATTGTCAATCAAAACCGCGTTTTCAGGAATAATGGTTTCCGCAGTGATGGGAAAATCTTTTACGGATTCTTCACCCAAATCATTGGTTTCGGTAATTTGATAGGTTTTGTAACTTATTTCATAAGAATAGGTGCTGAAATTGGTGTTGACTTTCCAAATAATCAATCCCCAAATGATGATGAAACTAAATCCCAACACCATATTTGCCCATAAATACTTTTTAAAGGTTTGTTTGAACAACAAAAAGAGTACCCAAGTAATAATTGCCACAGGCACAACAGTGATAATTACATCAACGAAGTTAAAAATCGTTGCTGAATTTCCCGACAAGATTCTGCTTGTGTAATCTTTTGCAAAAATACTCATAGAACCTCCTGCCTGCTCAAATGAAGCCCAGAAGAAAATAATAAAAAAGGCAAAAATCACCACTGCTAGCATTTTGTCTCTTGTAACGGGACTGTATCTTACAATTCTTGAACCCAGCAGGTATAAAAATAACAAGAGTGTAATGATGATGGTGGTACCCGAATAATCAGTCTCGCCAAATTCCAAAAAGTTTACGGCTCCAATTTTAGACAAAGGATCGTTTATGACCCAAGTTAAACCGGCAACGGCAACTATGATTATTAGTATCCTGTCTATTAAAGTAAAAGGATTTAATTGATCTTCAACTTCAGTTTTCTCATCGATTTTAATGGTTTTGTCTTCTTTGTTCGGTTTTTTACCAACATCACCAAAAATACCTTGAGCCAACATAAATTGAAGCAAGCCCAACATCATAAAAATCCCCGCCAAACCAAAACCCCAACTCCAGCCAAGCATTTCACCCATATATCCGCAAAGCATAATTCCTAAAAATGCTCCTGCATTTACACCCATATAAAAAATGGTGTAAGCACCATCTTTTTTCTCCGGAAAATCTTTATAAAGAACAGAAATGAAAGAAGTCATATTTGGTTTAAAAAATCCGGTTCCAGTAATTAACAAGCCCAAACCTGTGTATAAAAAAAATGGATTGGATTCTACAGCCATACTTGCGTGGCCCAAGGTCATAATAACCGCACCAATAATAATGGCGCGTCTGTTTCCCAAGTATTTGTCGGCTAAAGTTCCTCCAATTATTGGTGTTAAATACAACAATGCAAGGTAAGTTCCATACAAGGCCAATGCATTTTCACGTGGCCAATCCCAACCTCCAATTCCCAAAGCACTCACTAAAAATAGTACCAATAAGGCACGCATTCCATAAAATGAAAATCGTTCCCACATTTCTGTAAAAAATAACACGAAAAGTCCTGCCGGATGCCCTAAAACCTGTGTTTTAAAAAAGTCGTTTCTTGATTTGTCCATAAGTGTTTTTATGTGCGTTTATTAAAGTTTGCAATTATTTAAATTATTTGTTTCCTATAAAAAAGCCCAGACAATTAATTATCTGAGCTCTACTATTAAAATAATTGATTTGTGATCATATTTTAGTGGATTCCTTTCATCGCCTTGTTTAAGAAAGGAGACAATACCAACAGGCAAACTCCCGAACCTAGCATTAACATCATAATAAAAGGGTACAACGCAAAATCATATTTTTCTAAAATGCTTTCTAACATCCCAGCCAAATAGTTACCTGCGGCAAAACTCGCCATCCACAATCCCATTACCACCGAAACCAATTTTTTCGGCGCTAATTTTGTGATCATCGACAGTCCGATAGGCGATAACATCAATTCACCAAAGGTTAAAACAACATAAACTACAACCAACCACCAAGGTGAAACTAAATTTCCTCCTTCAGCGGCGTTACTTGCTTGTGTCATAATAAAAAATGCCAAAGCACCTAAAAACAATCCGATGGCAAATTTCAACGGCGTTCTTGGGTTAAATTTCATCGCATCAAGTTTCAGCCACATTACAGAAAAAATTGGGGCGAAAATTAAGATGGCAAGCGGATTGATATTTTGATACCAAGAAGCCGGAACTTCCCAGCCAAATAAAAGTCGGTCAGTATTTTCTTTTGCAAATAAGTTCATAGTACCGCCGGCTTGTTCAAATCCTGCCCAAAAAGCAATATTAAAAAAAGCAAGCACTAAAATTACAATCATACGTGTCCATTCTGCGGAACCATTAGTTCCTTTTGTAATGGTATATCCCAATCCAATCACCAATGCGGCAAAACCAACATAAGTAATGATGCTTGTAACGTTATCAGGCAACATTCTCCACAAGAAAATAACGCCCAAAGTTGCTATAACCAAGGCAATGGCATAAATAATAATATCGCGCCAGTCTTTACCGTCTAAAACAAATTTATCTGCCGGTGAATTTGGCGGAAGCCCTTTTTGTTCAAGAGTGCGTTCATTAAATTTTAACCAAAGAACGCCAATAATCATACCTACTGAAGCCGCCAAGTAACCATAGCCCCAAGAAACGTTTTCACCTAAAGCACCTGCGATAAATGGCCCTAAAATAGCGCCAAGGTTTATTCCCATATAGAAAATATTGAAAGCAGCGTCTTTTCTTGGATCGTTATCGTCATAAAATTCACCAACAATAGTTGAAATATTTGGTTTGAAAAATCCGTTACCAATAATAAGTACGCCCAAACCAAAGTTAAACATAAAAAGACGTGTTACTGGATCTACAGAATTAACCATAAATGCGCTGGCGGCCAATAAAGATTGCCCAACAGCCATCACCAAACCTCCAATGTAAACAGTTTTTCGTTTTCCTAAAAAACTATCGGCCACCCAACCGCCTAAAATTGGCGTTAAATAAACCAAACCTGTAAAGATGGCGTAAATCGCCAATGATTCTTCCCTGTTTAATCCAAATCCTCCGTTTGCCAGTTCTGCGGTAAGATATAACGTCAATAACGCACGCATTCCATAGTAACTGAAACGTTCCCACATTTCAGTGGCAAATAGCGTGTAGAGCGCCTTAGGATGTCCTTCTTTTATTGTTTTGTCAGCCATAATAATTGTTTTAGGTTAAAATGTTTAAAAATAGTATTGGTTAATTAAAATTCAGTATTTGTTGTTTTTCTGATTAAATTTTCTTCGATAAATCTAGTCATTTTTTCGTATAAATGCAGCCTTGTGTTTTTTCCGGTGTAAATTCCGTGATTTCTGTCGGGATATATGGCCATATCAAAGGGTTTGTTTGCTTCAATCAAAGCATTTGTCAACCGCATCGTGTTTTGAACGTGCACATTGTCATCGCCGCTTCCGTGAACCAACAGGAAGTTTCCTTTTAATAAATTGGCGAAATTCAGCGGTGAATTTTCATCGTAACCGCTTGCATTTTCTTGCGGCGTTTGCATATAACGTTCTGTGTAAATCGAATCATAAAAACGCCAGCTTGTTACCGGTGCCACAGCAATGGCCATTTTAAACACGTCGTTTCCTTTAAATAAGCAGTTTGCCGACATAAATCCGCCGTAACTCCATCCCCAAATTCCAATTTCATTTGCATCAATATAAGATCGTTTTCCAAGTTCTATGGCCGATGCTATTTGGTCTTCAACTTCATATTTTCCCAATTCCTTGTAGGTGACTTTTTTGAAATCTGCTCCTTTAAAACCAGTTCCTCTGCCGTCAACACAAACAACGATATAGCCTTTTTCTGCCAAATGCTGATACCAATAATCGTTGGCAGCATTCCATGTATTGCTCACCGATTGTGATCCCGGTCCAGAATATTGTGTCATAAAAACCGGGTATTTTTTGGCAGCGTCAAAATTGGTTGGTTTGATCATCCAGGCATTGAAATCGCCATTTTTGGTACTCAACACAAAAAATTCTTTTTTGGAAGTGTTGTAGTTGGCTAATTTTTGAGAAAGTTTGTTGTTGTTTAAAATTTCTTTTAGCTGATTTCCATTGCTTTGGTGAAGTGTATAAATTGGCGGCGTATTGGCATCAGAAAAAGTATTGATAAAATAATTTAAATTTTTACTGAAGGACGCTTCGTTTGTTCCCGAAGCATTTGTCAATCGCTTTTTGGCTGTTCCGTTTAATTTGATGGAATATATAGTTCTGTTGATGGAGCCATCTTCAACCGATTGATAATAAATGGTCTTACTTTTTTCATTTACGCCATAAAAACTAGTCACTTCCCAGTTTCCTTTTGTAACCTGGTTGAGGAGTTTGCCTTCTTTTGAATAATGATAAATATGGTTAAATCCGCTTTTTTCGCTTGTCCAGATAAAACTGTTGTCGGTTAAAAAAGTTAGATTGTCTTGAATTTCCACAAATGCTTTGTCAACTTCATTCAACAGTATTTTTGAAGTAAAATTAACAGCATTCACCGCAACTAATTTTAAATCATTTTGATGTCTGTTTAAAGTGATAACCGACAAAATTTCCGGGTTGTTGGTCCATTTAATTCTTGGAATGTACTCATAATTGCCAAGGTCTATTTTTTTTGTTTTGGCACCGGCTACATTGTAAATATTTAATGTTACAATTGAGTTTTTTTCACCTGCTTTTGGGTATTTGAAAACTTGTTGGGTTGGGTATAATTCGCTGCCCACAATATCCATGGAGAAGGTTGGTACTTCGGTTTCATCAAACCTTAAAAACGCTATATTTTTGCTGTCTGCGCTCCATTCAAAAGCCCTGACGAACGAAAATTCTTCTTCATAAACCCAGTCGCAAATACCATTGATAATCTCATTCTTTTTTCCGTCGGAAGTAACCTGGATAACTTCGTTGGTTTCTAAATTTTTAATAAAAATATTGTTGTTTTTGGCATAAGCCACCTTTTTGCTGTCGGGAGAAAAAGTTGGTTGCTGAATTTTTTCTTTGTCTATCAATTGCAGTGATTTTGATGCCAAATCGTACACATAATAAATGCCCAAACTCGAATGTCTGTAAATTGATTCCTCATCAACGCCCAACAGTAATTTGGTTTCGTCATTGTTAAAAGCGTAGCTTTCAAAATAATTGATTTCACTTAAATCTTTGCTGTTTACAATGGTTTCAACCTTTTCCAAGGTGGCGTAACTGTATTTATCAACAGTGGTGCTTTTGGTGTTTCTGTCAAAATTCAGCAAGGAATAGAAGTCGCCATTCATTGAATTTAGCGAATTCATGTGCTCTGTTGAAAACGAGCCGTTCCAAATTTCTTCTAATGCGATGTCTTTTTTTTGTGCTGTTGCCAAAGAGGTAATGGCAATAAAAATAATAAAGAGTTTTTTCATTTAATTGAGATTACTTAAAATAATTGTCAAGTTTAAGAAAATTTTAGCGAAGTGAATATGAAATATGTCATAAAAATTAACAATATGTGAATTTGCGGGAATTTCTATTTATTAAATTATCTTTGTGGCGTTCATAAATTTTATTCAAAAATGTCAAAAAACGTTAATGGATTTTCAAAGTTAAATAAGTTTGAAAAAATAGATTGGCTGGTGGCGAATTTCTTCAATAATGACAAGAAGGCGAAACAAGTTTTAATGCAATATTGGAATTCGAATGAAATATTGCAGAATTTACATGATGATTTTATTGAAAATACATTAACCAATTTTTATTTGCCATTTGGTGTTGCGCCAAACTTTGTGATCAATGGAAAAAAATATACTATTCCATTAGTTATTGAAGAAAGTTCAGTGGTGGCGGCGGCTTCTTTGGTGGCAAAATTTTGGAGCACTCGTGGCGGATTTAAAGCCACTGTTATTTCCACCACAAAAATCGGACAGGTTCATTTTATGTATGATGGCGATAAAACGGCGCTTGAAAATTATTTCAATTCAAAAAAGGCACAATTTTTTAAAGCTACTGAAGTAATTACCAAAAATATGCGCAAACGTGGCGGTGGGATTTTAGCTATTGAGTTGCGCGATAAAACTGCGGAACTTGAAAATTATTACCAGTTGCACGTCACTTTTGAAACGGCCGACAGTATGGGCGCGAATTTTATAAATTCTTGTTTGGAAGTAATTGCAAAGGAGTTTGAGAAAGAAGACATACAAATTGTGATGAGCATTTTGTCCAATTACGTTCCTGAATGTTTGGTTCATGCGGAAGTAAGTTGTAATGTGGAAGATTTATATGCTGAAAATTCAGCAGCGTTGGCCCAAAAATTTGTGCAGGCAATACAAATTGCCAATGCAGAACCGCACAGGGCGGTTACCCATAATAAAGGAATTATGAACGGCGTTGACGCTGTTGTAATCGCCACAGGAAATGATTTTAGGGCTATTGAAGCGGGAGTTCACGCTTTTGCGGCGCGCTCAGGGAAATACAAAAGTTTGACAAATGCCAGCATCGAAAACGGAATTTTTAAGTTTTGGATAGACATTCCTTTGGCTGTGGGAACAGTTGGCGGATTAACATCCTTGCATCCTTTGTCCAAATTGTCTTTAAAATTATTGGGAAATCCTTCCGCAAATGAATTGATGGAAATAATTGCGGTGGCCGGTTTGGCGCAAAATTTTGCCGCTTTAAGGGCATTGACAACCGCCGGAATCCAAAAAGGCCATATGAAAATGCACCTGACCAATATTATCAAGCAATTGGGCGCTAGCAATAAGGAGAAGGAGTTTTTAATCGATTATTTTGAGCACAAGACAATTACGCACAATGCTGTGGTTGAGGCTTATAATAAATTAGTTCAGGATAAATAATGGAGTATTACAGCAGAGGAAAATTACTGATCACCGGTGAATACTTTGTGCTCGATGGCGCAAAATCTTTGGCGGTTCCAACCAAATACGGACAAGATTTAAGGGTTGAATCCATTCAAGAATCTCAATTGATTTGGCAAAGTTTTGCTGAAAATGGCGAATGCTGGTTGGAAGCAATTTTTGATTTGCCCAAATTAAGATTGGCCAACGCAACATTTGATGCGAATGAAGATGGCGGAAAAGACACGATTGCTGAAAATTTAAATAAAATTTTAAGAGAAACCCAAAAGTTAAATCCGGCATTTTTAAATTCGGAAAAGGGATTTTTAGTGAAAACAAAATTAGATTTTCCTAAAAATTGGGGATTGGGATCTTCTTCGACTTTAATAAACAACATCGCAAATTGGGCAAAGGTGAATCCATACAAATTATTGGAAAATACTTTTGGGGGCAGCGGTTACGACATTGCCTGCGCACAACACAATTCGCCAATTTTATTCACGAAACACCCTTCAAAAATTGTTGTGGAAGAAGTGAATTTCAATCTGACTTTTAGGAATCAATTGTATTTTGTGCACTTGAATAAAAAACAAAATAGCCGAGAAGGCATTGAACGTTATAAAAAACTCAAGGGAAATCTGACTTCAGAAATCAAACAAATATCCGAATTGTCTGAAGCTTTTTTAAGTTGTAAAAAATTATCCGATTTTGAAAAATTGATGAAGGAACACGAGCAAATCGTTTCCAAAACAATTCAATTAAAGGAAATTCAGGCTGAATTATTTTCCGATTATTTCGGGCAAACGAAAAGTTTGGGCGCTTGGGGCGGCGATTTTATTTTGGCTACCGGGAATGAGGACAGTCCAAATTATTTTAATAAAAAAGGTTTTTCAACCGTGATTCCTTATCAAAAAATGGTTTTGTAGATATAATTATGCAAAAGAAATTTATCATTATTGGAGGAGGCGCGGCCGGATATTTTGCTGCCATAAATGCCGCGGAAATGCATCCAGATTTGGAAGTTATTATTTTAGAAGGAAGCCCAAATGTGCTGCAAAAAGTAAAAGTTTCGGGCGGCGGACGCTGCAATGTGAGTCACGCTTGTTTTACCCCAAACGAATTGGTGGAATTTTATCCGCGAGGTAAGAAAGAATTGCTGGGGCCATTTCATCAATTTATGACCGGTGATACCATGGAATGGTTTGAAAACAGGGGCGTTCCATTAAAAATTGAAGACGACAATCGTATTTTCCCCGAATCTAATTCGTCCCAAACAATTATAGATTGTTTTTTGGAAAGCGCAAAAAATGCAGGCGTTCAACTTAAAACCGGCACAAGAGTTGATGCTATTGAAAAAAATGGAGAGAAGTTCATCATAAAAACAAATGCTGAAACTTTTACGGCCGATTTTTTGTTGGTTGCAGCCGGAAGCAATGCCAAGGTTTGGGCAATGTTGGAAGGTTTGGGACATACCATCATAAAACCTGTTCCTTCTTTGTTTACCTTTAATATTGTTGATGAAAGACTAAAAGACATTCCGGGAATTTCAGTTCCAAAAGCTTCCGTGAATGTCGTAAACTCAAAATTAGAAGCGCAAGGGCCTTTGTTAATCACGCATTGGGGATTAAGCGGACCGGGAATTTTAAAGCTTTCAGCCTGGGGTGCTTTGGAATTTCATCAAAAAGATTATCAGTTTGAAATTGAAGTCAATTGGTTGTCGAAATCCTTTGAAACTATTTTAAATGAATTGAAAGCTGCCAAAAAAGATCAGTCAAAAAAGCAGGTGGTTTTGCGGTCTGTTTTTGAAGAAATCCCAAAACGATTGTGGGAAAAATTAGTCACAGCAGCACAAATTTCTGCTGATTTCCAATGGGCGCAACTGAGCAACAAACAATTGGAAGAATTAGCGCTTCAACTTACAATATGTACTTTTAAAGTAACCGGAAAAAGCACTTTTAAAGACGAATTTGTGACTGCCGGCGGAGTAGATTTAAAAGAAATCAACTTTAAACGTTTTGAGAGCAAACTGCATAAAAATCTGTTTTTTGCGGGAGAAGTCCTGAATATTGATGCGGTTACGGGCGGATTTAATTTTCAAAATGCGTGGACCGGTGGATGGATTGTGGCACAATCGGTAGGCTCCCTAACCCCCGAAGGGGAAATTTAAGCAGAAAGTAGGGACAGGTCGTGACCTGTCCGTTCTAAAAGTTAATAATATTTTCTATCTATTTATTATTCATTGAAAACCTGCCCCCGATGAGGTTTCAACGCATCTCTGTAGGTTTTCATATCCGCTTCATCAACCACAATATAAGCAATGGTGTGCATTTCTGAAATTACGGAAAAATTGATTTCATAAAAATGCAGTTTCTTAATTACGGCAAATTCCTTTAAGTGAATGCAATGGTGTTCGGCAGTTTTTTCGGATGAATCTCCTCGAAAATCCCATATCAGTTTTAATTTTCTGTCCAAAATAATTGTTTTAAATATTGCTTACATAAACCAACAATTCTCCGCCTTTGAAAGAAATTTGCACCTCATTGTGAAAAGCGATATTTCTTGTGCCAATCCGTTTTCCGAATGTTAATGTTTCATTTACAATGGGATAGGCCAAACCTTCCGTAAAAATTTCGTAGGCAATGGGAAAAGGAATTAGGGAAATGTTTCTTCCTTTAACATTGGTTAAGGTAATTTGTTCTTCAATAAAAAAGTAAGTCCCGAAATCATCAAAAAAGGATATCTTCAAACTATTTTTCCATTGCAGCGCCGTACTGATATTTCCTAAAAAATGATCGTGTTCCTTACCGCTTCCGCCGTAAACATCAATGTGAATGTAACCTCTGTTTTTTAAAATAGACAGCGCTTTGTCAAAATCGGTAAAATTTTGATCGGGTGTATTAATGACTTCTATATTGCCCGGAATTGCATGAATGGAATCGAAATCTCCCGTAACCAAATCGGGCATTATGTTTTTCAATTTAAAATGATTGTAAGCGCCGTCGATGGCACAAACAAGATCGTAGCCTGATAAATCCGGAAATATTTTAGGTTCCGCGCCATTGAGCAGCATAAATACCTTTTTGTTTTTCATCTGTTTAAATTTTATTTTAAGCGGTAACAGATGCTGTTCTCCATCAATCTTTGCTTTATGAGTCAAAATTTGTTATGCTCGTTTCATCGCTGCAAATTTAGCTAAAATTAAAAAGGCAATCGCCATCCTAAGTACTATTTTAGAATGACGAATTAAATTAGATTTATTTTTTTAAAACTGTTGTCCAATAGAAGTAAACAAAGGAGGAGTTAAAGTTCATACGGTAATCAATGTCGATGAAAAAGTTCCAAGTTTAGTATGGTTTAGCTCAGCAACATTACATGACTATAACTTTTTAAAGAAATTAAAAAGAAATTAAAATGTTATGATAATACTATTTATTCGTTTACTTTGGTTTTAGCAATTACTCAGCTATTATTTTATACATATTTGTTGTAACTAGTTTTTTATTGATTTTTTTTAATTAATTTAATTTCAAGTTCGGGGTATTTATTAGCCAACTCTAATAAATTAGAAGGTTTATCTAATAAATACATATCAAAAAATTGCAATACTATTTTTGTAGTCACCTTATATGCTTTGTTTGGATTTATCGTTCCAGCTTCATTTATAAATGGTAAATTAATCATTAACGGAATGTCCATAAAATTTGAGTGCCCTGAGTTCAAAATTTTGGCATTATAAAAATCAGAAGAACTTCCATTATGATATGCATGTACATTTAAATTTGGGTGAGAGCTATCCCATTCAGACGATATTAAAGCAAATGGTTTCGTCATCTTTGTATCTATCATTTCTCCCCATTGCATACCATCTACGTTTACTCCTGCTATAATTCTATTGTCATCAAGTAATGCCTGACCTGCTGCAGCACCTCCTTGAGAATGTCCAAATACACCAATTTTTGTAGTATCAAGATGCTGAGCTAAAAAAGTAGACGTATTCCATTTTTTTAATTCATCAATAACCAAAGAAATGTCTTTGCTATATCGTTCAGTTAGTTCAGCTCCATAATAATTTAGAATGAGATCATGAACAGCCATATATTGTTCTTCAGGTGTTGTTGCCTTATTATAGTTTTGCATGGCATTCCAAACCATTTCAGCCATTTTTTGATTGTTATGTTTTCTATCATATTCAGAATTAAAAAGCTTTATTTCTCCATTTGGAAACAGTGTGCCTGTACTTTCATATGTATGATTTATATTTAATACAATATACCCTTGACTTACAATTTCTTCTATTAAAGCATAATAACCAGAAGCTTGAGAATAACTACCATGTGAAAAAATTAATACAGGAAATTCACCTTTGGCTACTGAGGGGCTATCATAAGTATGCGTTTTGACATTATCTAAATAATTGAAGGTGGTTTTTGGTAATCCATGTTTTAATGCAAAGCTCACTCTATCCCCTTCATTCAGGTAAAATTCTGTTTTTTTATCATCAATAATGGCTGGATACCAAACCTTTACCATCAATTCTCTTTTGTCTCCAATTTCAGAAGTCATGTATTCATCTTGGTTTGTTTTTAAATGGATATATTGAGAGCCTACACTATATGTTCCAGTGGGTGTGGGTAAATTAAAAACAGGTAAAATATAGGGCAATCCCCAACCAAATAGCAATAATATAATGAATGCTATTCCGCTAACTATTTTTCTAATCCAACCTCCATTAAAAAATGGATGCTCTTTATACAAACACCATATTAAAATTAAAATAATTAAATAAGAAGGAATCATTTGCCATCGATATCCTTCAAAAATAAAATGTAGAATAATGACTCCACTAATAATTACTAAGGGGAATTTTTTGTTTAATTGATAACCTTTTGTTGAAATGTAAAAAGGAAAAATTGTACTGATGATTAGTAAAATAATTTCAAAAATTCTCATGGTTTATTTATTTAATATGGTTAAAACAAAAATTTCTAATCTACTAATTAAGAAAATTAGTATTCCAAAAACTGGAGCTATAAAACTAATTCTAAGCCCGGCGGCTAAAACTGTAGGTGAAATGTCACCTGCATATTGAATTGCTTCAAAAGCACTCATTAACCCTATAATTTGGCCAAAAAAACCCCAAACAATAGCAAATAAACTTATTGAATTAATAAGACTAATTGTTTTTTTGGTACTTGCTTTTTTAATAATTTCAAGTACGAATAAAATTAGTATCAAAATTAAAATTAATAATAGAGGATACATAAAAAATGATCCGCCTTCTGATAAAATAGATGAAGTCATATATATTTAGATTTTTAATTAACTATTTCGAAAGTATAAAGAATCATACTTTAAATATTTAATTTGAGATAGATGAACTATAAAAGCATCTATTTAACGAATTTAAACCATAATGAGTAATACTCCATAGTTTGTTAGTTAAAAAGAGGCGTTATTTAGTATTTGGTCTATTAAAATGAGTAGAATGAAATTAAATTTGCAAATTGCGGTAATGAATATAACGTATATAAATAAATTCAAATTTATAGCACGACACTTTATTTTTTGGGTTGGTGTTTGGTTTTTCTTTGTTTATTTTTTTAGTTACAGTTCAAATAATGTTGTTTATAGAAATTGGTTTTCTACTCTTTTAATGCCAATAACGATGTTAACTACCTATTTTGTTGTTTATTTTTTAATTCCTAAATATTTGCTAACTAAGAAGTACAACTTTTTTATTCTTTACAGTTTTTATGCCTTCATTATTTCAGCGGATTTAATAGGTTTGGTGATAGTCTTTTATTTTTTATTCTTATCAAATTTAAATATTACTGAAATGCCTTTTATGAGCAAGAAATTTGTGTTTGTTTTAATTGTAGTTTATCTAGTAGTTGGTTTGGTGAGTTTTGTAAGCTTATTAAATCATAATTTTAAAACAATTTCAAAGAACAAAGAGTTACAAAACAAAATTTTAGAAACGCAATTGCAGATTAAAAATCAGGAATTGCAGTATTTAAAAAAGCAAATCCACCCACATTTTTTATTCAATACCTTAAACACAATTTATGGATTTGCGTTGAAGCAATCGAAAGATACACCTGAAATAATTTTAAAGCTTTCGAATTTATTGGACTATATTTTGTACCAGGTTAACAAGCCTAAAGTTAGTTTAAAAGAGGAAGTTTTACATATTAAAGAATATATTGAATTAGAGAAAATACGGTTTCAGGATACGTTGAAAGTGTCATTTAATTCTGACGATATTTTTGATGAAATTCAAGTGGCGCCCATGTTGTTGATTCCTTTTGTGGAAAATGCTTTTAAGCACGGAAGTTTAATTGATGGGTTTTTAACCGTTGAAATTACAATTTCATTAAATGATAATGAGTTTGGGTTTTTTATTAAAAATACCGTTTTAGAAAATGATGAAAATCGAAATATAGAAGGAATCGGACTCGAAAACATAAAAAAAAGACTAAGTTTATTGTACAAAAATAACCATCAATTGCAAATTGAAAATCGTGCTAATTGGTTTATGATAAATTTAAAAATCACTAATTTAACTGCCTGAAAATGACTGAGATTATTCAATCCATAATTGTTGATGATGAACCAATTGCACGCGAAATATTGGAGAATCATTTACATAAAATAGCTAAAATTAATGTAGTTGCAACTTGTAAAAATGCCATTGAAGCGTTTAATGAAATCAATTCCAAAAAAGTAGACTTAATTTTTTTGGATATTAATATGCCAGAAATTTCAGGGTTGTCATTTGCGAAAACCATCAATAAAAATATCAAAGTAATTTTTACTACTGCTTACAGGGAATATGCTGTTGACGGATTTGATTTGCAAGCCGTAGATTATCTTTTAAAACCGATATCGTTTGAGCGATTATTACAATCCGTAAATAAATATTTGGGTGAAAATTGCCCACTAATTATTGAAGCAGCCAAAGAAATTATTCAAGAAACAAATGACTTTATTTTTGTGCGTTCAGATCGAAAAATGCTAAAAATTAATTTCTCTGACATCAATTATATTGAGAGTTTTAGTGATTACATAAAAATTTACATCGAAAATTCTGTCGTAATAACAAGAGAGACTATTACCAGTATTGAAGCTAAACTCCCAAAAAATGATTTCATCAGAATTCACCGTTCATTTATTGTTTCTATAGATAAAATTAACTCATTCACCAATGAATTTGTTGAAGTGAACAAAAAAGCAATCACAATCAGCAGAAGTTACAAAAAAGATGTGCTTTCAAGATTGGAAAATGTTTAGTTAAATCAATTATCTTTGACAAAATTTTTGTTTTGACTGAAACCGATTTTATTTTAAAAGATTTTTCATTAGAAAATATAACCAACGGAAGCATCACTTGGAAAACGCCAAGCAATATTGCCTTGGTAAAATATTGGGGAAAGCAAGAGCCTCAAATCCCCGAAAACGCTTCCATCAGTTTTACGTTGGATACCTGTTTTACATTGACAACGTTGGAGTATAGGAAACTGAACGCTGAGCGGAGCCACAATTTTGAAATTTATTTTGAAGGCGGAAAAAAGGAAGATTTCAAACCAAAAATCGTTACTTTTTTCAAAAGAATTGAACAATATGTTCCGTTTTTGACGGAATTTGAATTTGTGATAAAATCAGAAAATTCTTTTCCGCACAGCAGTGGTATTGCCTCATCCGCAAGCGGAATGGGCGCTTTGGCCTTGTGTGTGATGAGTTTAGAAAAAGCAATAAATCCAACAATGACCAATGAATATTTCAATAAAAAAGTTTCTTTTTTGGCGCGATTGGGTTCTGGAAGTGCCTGCAGAAGTATTGAAGGTCCGCTGATTGTTTGGGGAAATCACCCTGAAATTGAAGGAAGTTCCGATTTATTTGGCGTAAAATTTCCTTATAAAATTCACGACAATTTTAAAAATTACCAAGACACCATTTTATTGGTTGACGAAGGCGAAAAACAGGTTTCGAGCACAGTTGGCCATCAATTGATGTACAACCATCCGTTTGCAAAACAACGTTTTCAACAAGCGAACAGCAATATTTCAAAGATTTCAAAAGTGCTTCAAAGCGGAGATTTACCGGCTTTTATTGCCATTGTGGAAAGTGAAGCCTTGAGTTTGCACGCGATGATGATGACCAGCAATCCGTATTTTATCCTGATGAAACCAAACACATTAAAAATAATCAATGAAATTTGGGATTTTAGAGTGCAAACGAATTCAAATATTTGTTTCACGCTGGATGCCGGCGCCAATGTTCATGTGTTGTTCCCGGAGAAGGAAAAAGAAACTGTTAACAATTTCATAAAAAGCAACTTAATTCAATTTTGTCAAGAAAATCATTATATTTGCGACAGCATTGGAAACGGCGCAATTTCAATTTTTAATTCAGCAGAATGAAAGGACCACTTTTTTACGCAAAAATTTTACTTTTTGGAGAATACGGAATTATTAAAGATTCCAAAGGTTTGGCCATACCTTATAATGTATATCAAGGCGCTTTAAAAAAATCTAAAGTTTTATCGGAAGCCGCGAAAAAATCAAATGGCAACTTAAAGAAGTTTTATGGGTATTTGTCGAAGTTGGAAACCCAGGATTTGGTAAGTTTCCGATTGGATGAATTAAAAGCTGATATTGAAAGCGGGATGTATTTCGACTCAAGTATTCCGCAAGGATACGGCGTAGGAAGTTCGGGTGCATTGGTGGCTTCGATTTACGACAAATATGCCAACGATAAAATTACCGTTTTAGATAATTTAACCAGAGAAAAATTATTGAAGCTGAAAAGCATTTTTTCATTGATGGAATCGTTTTTTCACGGTAAAAGTTCAGGATTGGATCCTTTAAACTCTTATTTGAGCATTCCAATTTTAATCAATTCCAAAGACAATTTAGAAGCCACCGGAATTCCATCCCAAAGAGAAGGAAAAGGAGCTGTGTTTTTATTGGATTCAGAAATGATTGGCGAAACCGCACCTATGATTACCATTTTCATGAATAAAATGAAGAATGAAGGGTTCAGAAAAATGTTAAATGAAGATTTTGCAAAACATACCGATGCCTGTATTGAAGATTTTTTGAACGGAAATGTGAAATCATTATTTGGAAACGTAAAACTGCTTTCAAAAGTTGTTTTGGACAATTTTAAACCTATGATTCCTAAAGCATTTCATAAAATATGGAAAAATGGTATTGAGTCAAATGCGTATTATTTAAAATTATGCGGCTCCGGTGGAGGCGGTTATATATTAGGATTTACAGAAGATTACGACCATGCTAAAATCCTTCTAAAAGATTATAAACTGGAATTGGTTTATAGATTTTAACAAAATAATCACAAAAAAATAAAGTTTAATAAATAGTTTTATTGTTGAATTTTATTTCGTCTCGGAATGGATTTACTTGAAATAGCAAAAAAGAACAGCAAAAAAAACGCACCGCTTTACATTAAATTGCTGAGTTTGTTTTCGGTTGTCAGGGGTTACAACATTGCGCTTATTGTGATTGCCCAATACCTCGCATCCATATTTATCTTTTCTCCCGAAAAAACATTGAGACACGTATTGCTCGACATCAACCTTTATTTTATTGTGCTGTCAACCATTTGTGTCATTGCTTCAGGCTATATCATCAATAATTTTTACGATTTTGAAGCGGATAAAATTAACAGGCCCGTAAAAGCAACTATAGATTCCATTGTTACGCAAAAAACAAAATTGCAGCTCTACTTTGTGTTAAATTTTTTGGGCGTGCTTATTGCATTTTTGGTTTCGTGGAGAGCGGCATTATTTTTTTCGGTGTATATTTTTTTAATTTGGTTTTATTCGCATAAACTTAAAAAATATCCTTTGACCGGCTTTTTTTCTGGTGCAATTTTAGCCATTTTACCCTTTTTTGCCGTTTTTGTTTATTATAAAAACTTTTCGGAAATTATTTTTACACACGCCGCTTTTCTGTTTTTTATCTTATTAATTCGAGAATTAATCAAAGATTTGGAAGGAATAAAGGGCGATTTTATCCATAATTACCAAACAATAGCCGTAAAATATGGCGAACATTTCACTAAAATTCTCATCACCATTTTGGTGTTTTTAACATTAAATCCAATCTATTTTTTGTTGAAATACCCTGAAATTGGCGGGATGAAATACTATTTTTATGTAAGTGGGGTGGTTTTGTTCTTATTTGTGCTTTTTTTATGGTTCAGCAAAAGCAAAAACAATTATACCTTGCTGCATTTTGTATTGAAATTGATGCTTCTTGCAGGCGTATTTAGTTTGGCATTAATAGACTACTCGGTCATCATCAATAAAATTCTTTTAAAATAAAAACTATAATCTTCATAATTAGAAGAATATAAATTATTTTTGCCAAAAATTAAAAAAAATGAATTCAAGTAAAAACTCGTCGGGAGGACGACACCAAGGTAAAAAAAAGCCTCAAACCAACACTGATAAAAAGTTTGAACCTAAAAAGTTTGACGCCAAAAAGAAACCTCAAACCACTACAGATAAAAAATCTGAACCTAAAAAGTTCGATGCCAATAAGAAACCTTCGGGCAATTTCAGGGATAAACCGGCTTTTAGAAGAGAAAGTCCATTTTCTAAAAAAGCAAGACCAATTTCAGGAGAAGAAAGACCTACACCAAAACCAAAACAAGTTAAACAAGAAGATGGAGTTGAAGGCATCCGTTTAAATAAATACATTTCAAATTCTGGCATTTGTTCAAGAAGGGAAGCAGATGTTTATATTAAAGCAGGAAGCGCCACCGTGAATGGAAAACTGGTGACTGAAATGGGCCACATAGTGACGTTGGGCGATGAAGTTCGGTTTGACGGTTCTTTAATAAATCAGGAGCAAAAAAGATATGTGTTGCTGAACAAGCCAAAGAATTACATCACCACAATGGAAGATGATCGTGGACGAAAAACGGTGATGGAATTAATTGCAAGCGCCTCAAAAGAACGTATTTATCCTGTGGGACGATTGGACAGAAACACCACCGGACTGCTTCTTTTTACGAATGACGGCGAAATGGCGAAAAAACTGACACATCCAAAGAGCAATATTCAAAAAATATACCACGCAACGTTGGATAAAAAACTGGCGAACAGCGATCTAATCAAAATTTCTGAAGGTTTTATGTTAGATGAAAAACGCGTTATCGTTGATGACATTTCCTATGTTGTGAATCAGCCAAAAACGGAAGTTGGCGTTAAAATACATTCAGGAAGAAACCGAATTGTGCGCAGAATATTTGAACACTTTGATTACAGCGTCGTAAAACTAGACCGCGTAATTTTTGCGGGACTCACAAAAAAAGATTTGCCCCGCGGCCATTATAGGCATTTAACCGAAATGGAAATAAATACCTTAATGATGCTTTAAACTGCAAAAAACAAAAACCAAGAACGCTCTTGGTTTTTGTTTTTTAAAGATTTCTTTTCAATATTGAGTTAAATAATTTTTTCGTACTATTATTTTTTTATATTTGGCATTATCGAAAGAAGTAATTAAATACTATTTTATTTTTTTAAGTCTAAAATATAACTAATTTGTTATGAAGAGAATAATCGTAGATTATAAAAAGCTGACCTCAGAAATTCTTAATTTATTGGTTGAGAAATTTCCGGACGGCTACGGCATTAGGGACATAATTAGGTTTACCAACCATAAAGGACATTATGTTGAAGCTGTTGAAGTAGCAACAGAAGATACGATTTACTTAGTTAAAATTAGTGATGAGTTGGTGGATAGTATGGAAAATTTTTATGAAGAAGAGGAGGAAGAAGACATCATAGAAAGAGATTTAGAAATTGATCTTGATTTAAATTTAAAAGTGCCAATTGATGAAGGTGGTGATTTAGACAATGATGATAATGACGATTTGGATAATGATGAGAATTTTGATTTAGACAATGATGATGAAGATAATGATGATTACAATGATGAGGATATTGATGATGAAGATGATAAATAAAGATTACCAGTTTTTAAAATGAATTTTTACGGCTATTAGCTACATCAAGTAAACTTCTGTTTTGTTGTTAAGCCCTTTTCTGACCAACAATTTCCCAAACATACCCAACAGCTCGAATTTGTGTTTCGTTTCTTTTAAACGGACGAACTGACTGTATTTAAGATTAAACGCACTTAAAAAAGCTTATAAAGAAAAAACCCTTAAAAATCTTTTGATTTTCAAGGGTTTTAATCTTCTTGTGTGGTGCCTCCAGGAATCGAACCAGGGACACAAGGATTTTCAGTCCTTTGCTCTACCAACTGAGCTAAGGCACCATCGCTTTAGCGGATGCAAATATAAATTTATTTTTTAGACATATCAAAACAATTTAAAAAAATCTGTTGTATTTTTGAACTCTTTAATAAATAAGAATGAACTTAATTATAGATGTAGGCAATACCAGAATTAAAACTGCTGTTTTTGATGACAGCAAAATGATTCATAATGAAAGCCTTACCAATGATTCATTTGTTTCTGAAGCAAAAAAGATTATCAAAAAATACAAATGTACTAGCGCAATTATTTCTTCAGTTGGTTCCGTAAATAAATCTCAAATAGATGAATTGCGTGCAGAAATTAGCTTAATTGAACTAGATTACAACACAAAAGTTCCGTTTGTGAACAAATATGCCACGCCAAAAACCTTAGGCGTCGACAGAATTGCATTGGTTTCGTCGGCAATTTCAAAATACCCGAACAAAAATGTTTTAATAATTGATGCAGGAACCTGCATCACTTACGATTTTGTGAATAACGAAGGAAATTATTATGGTGGCGCAATTTCACCGGGATTACAAATGCGTTACAAAGCATTAAATGTTTTTACTGAAAAATTACCGTTGTTAGAGCCTTCAGAAAAATTTGAATTGCTTGGAAATTCAACCGAAACAAGCATTCATTCTGGCATCATTAATGGGGTTATAAATGAAATTGATGGGATTATTAAACAATATAGAAAAAAAAATACCGATTTAACAGTTGTTTTAACAGGTGGAGACGTAAATTTCTTGTCAAATAGATTAAAAAATGGCATATTTGCCAATCCTAATTTTTTGTTAGAAGGATTGAACACAATTTTGACTTATAATATATAATAAATGATTAAAAAAATAATAGTAGTAATAACACTATTTGTATCTATTGTCGGTTTTTCTCAAAAGAACAATACATCAGCTTATTCTTTTTTCGGAATTGGAGATAAAAATAACTCAAGCACTGTTGAACAATTAAGTATGGGAGGCATTGGGGTATCTTTAAATGAAAGTTATCATTTAAATTTTTTAAATCCTGCAGCCAATGCATCATTGAGATTCACTACGTATACAATGGCCATAGAAAATTTAAATAACAAAGCAAAAGACAGCAATGGCGAACAAAGTGCCTCTGCAACCTATCTTTCTTATTTGGCTTTAGGGTTTCCTATAGGTGAAAAAGGAGGAATGACCATTGGATTGTTGCCAAATTCTTCCGTGGGGTATTCGTTGGTCTCCAATGAATATGATGCTGCAAATAACATCACTGAAGCAACTCAATATATTGGTGAAGGCGGAACAAATAAAGTGTTTGTAAGTATTGGATACAAACCTTTTAAAAATTTCAGTGTTGGATTGCAGGGAAATTATATTTTTGGAAAAATTGAAAACAGCATCTTAAATCAGGTGAAAGATGCTTCTTTAGCAACAAAGTATCAAACCGTTTCTAATATAAAAGGACTAACTTTAAACGGTGGATTTCAGTATAAAGCAAAAATAAATAGTAAAACAGATTTCCTTTTTGGAGGAAATTTTGATTTTAACAATGAAATTGAAGCAACAGGCACAGAGCATTTATATTCAGTTTCGTTGGGAACATTTGAAAGCCCACGTGATACCATTTTAAGCACAGAAAGCACAGGGTTTTTGAAATCCCCTTTAAAAACAACATTAGGCATTGGTTTAGGAAGAGAAAATAAATGGTACGCAGGTGTTGATTATAGTTTTCAAAATGCATTAGAATTGGAAGGCGGCGTTTTTAATAATTATTCAAAAATTGACTACGACAAATACAGTAAAATAGCATTGGGAGGTTTTTATACCCCAAAATTTAATTCAATCACCAGTTACTGGGACAGGGTTACTTATAGGGCCGGAGTTAAATTTGAAAACACTGGATTGTTGGTTGATGCTTCAGGTAATAACACCGATTTTACTGCAATTGATGATTTTGGCATATCTTTTGGAGTAGGGTTACCAATGAGCAAGCAATTGTCCAATTTGAATATCGGATTTGAGATAGGAAAAAGAGGACAAACAGCCAAAGGCTTAGTACAAGAGAATTACGTTAATTTTCGATTGGGCCTTTCATTAAATGACAAATGGTTTAAAAAATTAGAAATATTTTAATTAAAAGAATAAAACGATGAGACAAATGAGACAAATTTTAGCTGTATTATTTTTTATAGTGTCAGCCCCGGTTGTTTTTTCACAAGCGGATGAAGAGTGTGTTGTAAAATACAACCTTTTTAAAGGCGATTACAGTGCAGGCAAATATGATGTTGCCTATGAAAACTGGTTATGGACAATGGATCATTGCCCAACCTTAACTGTAAATATTTACAAATTAGGTATTAAAATCGCCGAAAGTCGATTAGAGGCCGCCACAACTGAAGCTGATAAAACAGCTGCAATAAAACTTGTTGAAAGGGTTTATACCCAAAGATTGGAGCATTTCCCACAAGATTTAGCGCGAGTTTATAGTGACTTTGCAACCTTTAAAGATGCTCATGGTGCTTCAGAAGAAGAAGTATTTGTTTTATTGGAAAAATCTTTTAAAGCAGATCCAACCGATATTTCTGCAACTAACATCTACAGGTATTTTGATATTATCTTAAATAAATATAAAGACACAAATCCACAAAAAGTATTTGATACTTATGATGAAGTGGGTGAAGGTATTGAATTAAAGAGAGATGATTATGCAAAACAATTGGCGGTAATCAGCGCGAAAGATTCAACTACTTTAAGTGATAAGGATAAAAAAAGCAAAATAGCCATTGACCAAACTTTAAGCAATTTAGAACTTGTTGAAGCTGGATTAGATGCAAAATTATCTGCAATTTCTACTTGCGAGAACTTGATTCCTTTGAACAAAAAGTACTTTGAAGAAAATAAAACAAATGCTGTTTGGTTAAAGAGAGCAGTTTCAAGGATGTACAATAAAGAATGTACAGACGATGCTTTCTATGATGTATTGGTTGAAGCTTACGTTAAGGCAGATCCTTCTCCTCAGGCATCAGTATTTTATGCTGGTATCTTAATGAAAAATGGAGAAACCAACAAAGCAATGGAGTATTTCAAAAAAGCGATAGACCAAGAAACTGATTCTTACAGCAGAGCTAAATACGCATTAAGAGTTGCTGAAATATTGAGAAAAAAAGGAAGATTGGAAGAAGCCAGAAGCTATGCTTACAAAGCAATAGACTATCAACCAACATTGGGTAAAGCCTATTTATTAATTGCAAGTATGTATGCTTCAAGTGCCAACTCTTGCGGAACTGATGTAGTTTCTAAAAGAATGGTTTACGTGGCCGCTTTAAACAAAGCTTTAAAAGCAAAAGCCGTTGATCCAAGTATCAGTTCATTGGCAAATAGATTTATTGCAAGCTATGCTGATAACGTGCCAAGTAAAAAAGATTTATTTGTGGCAGGTGTACAATCAGGGTCTAGACATAAAATTGGATGTTGGATTAACGAAACAGTAATAGTTCCGTAAATTAGATTTAAAATATTAAAATTGATATATTTGTTGAATGACAAAATCAGTTGTTAATAATATAAAAGGCATTGCTGTGATTTTAATCACAGCAATGTTTTTTTCATGTACCAACGACGTAAAGGAGGTGCGCGATTTTTTGGCCGATAAAAATTTACCTATTGGAGAAGCCTATAAAATTAGCCATAAACACACTGATTCCGGACGCGTGGACATTAAAATGAAAGCGCCCGTAATGCTCGATTTCAGCAATAGGGAAAATCATCCTTATAATGAATTTCCGAAAGGAATAAAAATCACCACCATCGAAAAAAATGGAGATTCTGTTACCGTTGAGGGAGATTATGCCAAGAGTTTCAGGAAAACGCAGGTTTCCGAAATAAAAAACAATGTAGTCGTGTACAATTATGCCCAAAAAAATAAATTGGTTACTGAGCAAATTTATTGGGATCAAAAAACACATTACTTTTTTACCGAAAAAAAATTCGCCTTTTACACCTTAACAGATACCATTTATGGAACCGGTTTTGAATCAACGGAAGATTTAAAAACATGGTGGGTGAAAAATCAGAGTGGAGTGATAAACATTAAAGAATAAAAAGATGCAAAACCTTTGGAAAATATTTGAGTATGGGTATTTAATTATCGCCGTTGTATTTAGTGCAGATGCTGTAATGAGTTGGAATACTGAAAGAGAACACGCTTATTTGTCGGCTGGATTTTCAGTGTTGGCAGTTTTTATGTATTTTTTCAGAAGACGTTTCAGAAAAAGGAGGGAAACCCCTAACATTAAATAGTGGAAGTACAAATCCTTGTCATATTAATTTCAATACTGCTTTCCGGTTTTTTTTCCGGAATGGAAATCGCCTATATATCGGCCAATAAATTTCAAATTGAACTTCAAAAAAGGAAGGAGGGAATCACCTCAAAAATTGTTGGAAGATTAACCGCAAATCCATCAAAATTTATTACCACCATGTTGGTTGGTAATAACATTACCTTAGTAATTTACAGTTTTTTTATGGCTGAAATCATTGTCGAAAATTTACTCGGTTTTCAGTTAAATGATTTTTCGACTTTAATAATCCAAACCTTAATTTCAACGTTGATTATTTTGGTTACCGGCGAATTTTTGCCTAAAGCCATATTTCGAATTTATGCCAATGAAATGTTTTGGTTTTTTGCGCCTTTGGCTTACTTTTTTTACATCATACTTCATTTCATCACAGAATTTATCACATTGATTTCCGACTATTTGTTAAAAGCCTTTTTTAACACCACCAAAGATGTGAAACAAACCGAATTCAGCAAAGAAGAGCTTGGGAATTATATCACCAAACAATTGGAAAACAGCGATGATTTTGAAGAAGTTGATTCTGAAATTCAAATTTTTCAAAACGCATTGGAGTTTGGTACGGTAAAAGCACGCGAAATAATGATTCCCAGAACCGAAATTGTCGCTGTCGACATTAATGAGGATATTTCAAATTTGAAACAATTATTCATAGAAACCGGGTATTCCAAAATTTTGGTTTATGATGGTTCTTTAGATGATGTTTTGGGCTATGCAATTGCCTTTGAATTGTTTAAAAAACCAAAAGACATCAAATCCATTTTATTGCCGGTTGAATTTGTTCCTGAAAGCATGATGATTAACAATGTGCTAAACATTTTAATTAAAAAGAAGCGAAGCATATCAGTTGTGCTTGATGAATTTGGAGGAACCTCAGGAATCATCTCTATTGAAGATATTGTTGAAGAATTGTTTGGAGAAATTGTTGATGAACATGATACCGTGGATTTGTTGGAAAACAAGATTAATGACAGGGAATTTGAATTGTCGGCACGATTGGAAGTGGATTATTTAAATGAAACCTACGATTTAAACATCGAAGAAAATGAAGCCTATGAAACCTTGGGCGGATTCATAGTTTACCATAATGAAGACATCCCAAAAGAAAATGAAATCATTGAAATAAACAATTTACATTTTAAAATGTTGAAGGTAGATTCTTCCAAAATTTTGGAAGTTTATGTGAAAGTTTTAGATAAAGCTGATTAAAGTTTTTCAACTTCCAGAAATAACTTTTTTTTGCAATTAATAATAATTGTTTCACTTTCATAATTAAATACTAAATTGTATTTTCGCACACTGTAATAAAAGAAAATAACTATAGAAATGGCAATTTTATCAAAAATTAGAGATCGTTCAATGTTCCTAATCCTAATTGTAGGTTTAGCACTTTTTGCATTTGTACTGGATCCAAGCTCAATTCAGCAATTTTTCAGTTCAACCAAAGCAAACTCAATTGGGGAAGTGAATGGTGAAAATATTGACAGAGAGGAATTTGCGAAACTGGTAGAAAACTATAAATCGCAAAGTGGAGGAAGAGTATCACAAATGCAGGCGGTAAATGCCGTTTGGAATAATTTGGTTGGTGAAAAAATATTCCAAACTCAATTGGAAGAAGCCGGAATTGTAGTGGGTGAAAAAGATATTTGGGATGCCATGGTGGCATTGCCTGAAATTCAAAACTCTCCGCTTTTCCAAAATGAAGCAGGACTTTTTAATGAAGAAAAATTAAAGGAATATATCGCCAATATGAAAGCCGATGCCGAAGCTGGAAACAACCAGGCTTGGTTAAATTGGTTAGAAACCGAAAAAAGCATTAAGCAAAATTTGGAACGTCAGGCATACACCTCTTTGGTGTCTGCAGGTTTGGGCGCTTCATTAAAAGAAGGCGAGCGCGATTATTTATACCAAAATACTAAAATTGACGCACAATTTGTTTATGTTCCATACACAACAATTGACGACAATGCAGCGAAGGTTTCAAAAGAAGAAATTCAAGAATATTTAGAAAAAAATTCCAAACGATTTAAATCTGAAGCTACCCGTTCAATAGACTATGTAAAATTTGATATTGAGCCATCTAAAGAAGATGACGAAACTTCCAGAACGGAAGTGGCTAACTTTATTAATGACAGAGAGGAATTCAGCAGTGCCGCAAACGCCAAAGTTCAAATTTCCGGATTAAAAAATACCAGTAATTATGAGGCTTTTGTGAGTGATAACAGATCTGATTTGGCTCTTGATAACGGTTTCTATTATAAGAATCAATTGCCTGCAGCAGTTGCTGACACCATTTTTGGTGGTTCTGTTGGTGATATCGTTGGTCCTTATAAAGACAATGGTTACTACAAAATTTCAAAAATTGTAGACTTCGCACAATTGCCCGACTCTGTTAAATCAAGCCATATTTTGGTTCCTTATGCAGGCGCTGTAAGATCTGCTTCATTAAAATCAAAAGAAGACGCCAAAAAAACAGCCGACAGTATTTTTGCATTGGTTAAAACCGATAAAACCAAATATACTGAAATTGCCAATGAAATAAATAAGGATGGCAAAGGAGGCGAAATGGGATGGCTCAGAAAAGATCAGGCTTTTTCTGCTTCTTTCGATAAAGATTTTGCTAACTATATTTATAAAAATCCGGCGGGCAGTATGGCTGTTGTTGAAACCGCATTTGGATTTCATGTGATTAGAATAGATGAACAAAAAAAATCGGAAAAAGCGGTAAAATTGGCTTCTTTTGCTCGTTTGATAAATCCTTCTGAGGTTACTGAAAATACAATTTTTGAAAAAGCGGAAACCCTTGCAGCGAATTTGGAAAATGGCCAAAAATTAGATGACTTGGCCAAGAAAGAAAAATATGCCGTTCAAACTGCTCAAAATCTTAAAGTATTGGATGAAATCATTCCTGGTTTAAATGAGCAACGTGCAATAGTTCTTTGGGCATTTGCCAAAGAAAGAGAACTTGGTGATTCTAAACGTTTTGATGTTGATATAGCCGGTAAAAGAGGTTATGTAGTGGTGGTGCTTAAAGCCAAAACCGAGAAAGACGGATTGGTGGTTAGTGCAGATATTTTGTCGAAAATTCAACCTGAATTAATCAACAAGAAAAAGGCGACTATGATTAAAGCAAAAATTAAAGGTACTACTTTAGAAGAAATTGCAAAAAACACCAGTACAACTGTTAATGCATCTTCAAATGTAACTTTGCAAAATCCATTATTATCTGGTGTTGGAAACGAACCTTCAGTGGTTGGTGCAATGTCTACCGTTAAATTAAACGAAGTTTCAAAACCAATAGATGGCGCTATGGGTGTGTTTGTGGTTAAAGTTGTTAAACGCGACACTCCTGTGAAATTGGACAATTATGAAATGTTTCGCAATAGAATAATAGACAATTTGAAAGCAAGATCGTTCCAGTTATTTCAAGTGTTGGAAGAAACTGCCGAGATAAAAGATTTTAGAGGCGACTACTATTAATCATAATAATAGATAAAACAAAAAAAGCGAGCTTTAAGTTCGCTTTTTTTGCTTTTTATCCAAACCTTAGCCCCTTTCTCTGCTGGTAAACTTTCCGAAAGAAAGGAAATTTGATTAGAAATAAGCAAAGTATTTACAATAAAAAAGCGAGCATTGGCTCGCTTTTTATAACTTTAAAGTTTTGACAGTTAACAGTTAACAGTTAACAGTTAACAGTTAACCGTTCATAGAGATTAAAAACTCATCGTTTGAAGTGGTGTATTGAATTTTGCTTTTAATGAATTCCATAGCTTCTACCGGATTCATATCAGCCAAATATTTTCTAAGTATCCACATACGTTTCACAGTTTTTGGATCTAACAATAAATCATCTCTTCGTGTGCTCGATTTAACAAGATCAATCGCCGGATAAATTCTTCGGTTGGCGATATTTCTTTCCAATTGAAGCTCCATATTACCGGTACCTTTAAATTCTTCAAAGATAACCTCATCCATTTTTGAACCTGTTTCAGTTAATGCTGTGGCAATAATGGTTAATGAACCTCCGTTTTCGATATTTCTCGCAGCGCCAAAAAATCGTTTTGGTTTGTGCAATGCATTGGCATCAATACCTCCCGATAAAATTTTACCTGATGCAGGCGCAACGGTATTATAAGCACGGGCCAAACGCGTGATGGAATCCAATAAAATAACCACATCATGTCCGCATTCAACCAAACGTTTTGCTTTTTCCAAAACAATATTGGCAACTCTTACATGTTTTTCTGCAGGTTCGTCAAATGTTGATGCAACAACTTCTCCTTTTACACTTCGTTGCATGTCTGTTACCTCTTCAGGTCTTTCATCGATCAAAAGAATAATTTGATAAACTTCCGGGTGATTTGAAGCAATTGAATTCGCAATATCCTTTAGCAACATTGTTTTCCCTGTTTTAGGTTGCGAAACAATCATTCCTCTTTGACCTTTTCCTATCGGACAAAATAAGTCCATAATTCTTGTGGAAAGTGTGCTGTTTTTTCCTGCCAGATTAAATTTTTCCTGCGGAAATAAAGGCGTCAAATGTTCAAATGAAACACGGTCCCTAACTACATTCGGATTTAATCCGTTTATTTTTGAAACGCGTATTAACGGAAAATATTTTTCACCTTCTTTTGGTGGCCTAACCACACCTTTTACGGTATCACCAGTTTTTAAACCAAATAGTTTAACTTGTGATTGCGATAAATATATATCATCTGGTGAGGAAAGGTAATTGTAATCAGAAGAACGTAAAAAACCATAACCATCTGGCATCATTTCTAAAACGCCTTCACTTTCAATAATGCCGTCAAATTCATAATCAGGATCTCTAAAGCGGTTTCCCGGTTTGCGCGGCCCTTTTTCTCTTTGTTGGTTTGCTTGCTGATTTCCTTGTTGATTTGGTTGTTGGCCTCCTTGTTGGTTGCCTTGTTGTTTGGGTTGCTTATTTTGCTGTTTAGGCTGGTTTTGTTGAGGTCTTTCCAGTTCTATGTCGGCACTGTCAATAATATTGGTTTCAATGCTTTCAGGCTGGCTCTCAAATTCAATTTTTGGCTGCTCAAGTCTCGCAGCTTTTTTAATGGCTACTTTTACCACACCGGTTTTAACTGCAGGAATTTCGACAGTTTCAGTCTCTGTAATATCAACTGGGGTTGCCGGTGCAATTTTTATGGCTTTTTTAAATGGTTTTTTTACCGTGGTGGCTTGTGGTGGATTTACTGCTTCTTGTTCAACTTTCAGAGTTTGAACAGCGGCAAAAAGTTCTGGCGCTTTTTCTCTTTGTGGTTGTGAAGCAGGAAGGTTTTTATTTGTTTTTGGTGAATTGACTTTTAAAACGATTCGTTTGCGTTTAGGTTTGTCGTCATCAGATAAAGTCTCGTTTTTTGCAGGTGCTTGTGGAACAGCGGCTTGAATATCTAGAATTAAATAAACCAAATCCAGTTTTTTTAATTGACTAAACTTCTTTGCTCCAACGGTTTTAGCAATCTCTTGTAATTCTAAAAGAGATTTATCCTTTAGTTCGGAAATTTCAAACATTATGTAAATATGTAATAATTGTTAGTGAATAAATGTTTTTATCTTATTAAATTAAGAATTTCATTTTGAGTTAATCTGGGTGGTGATTAGTTTTAGTTGTAGGTCCTGTATTCTATTATGTGGTAGGACATTGCAAATATATAAATTTATTTTAGATACTAATCTTTTAATCATTAAAAATAAAACGTATTTTTGCTGGCAATTGGTATAAATATGATTCAAAGAATTCAATCGATATATTTATTAATTGCCACAGTGCTGTCTGGAGGACTCATTTTTCCTCTTAATTTATGGATCACTGAGCAAGGAACCGAATTTTACGCATTGGATTCACTAAGTTCAGACAATTTAGTATTGGCAAGTGTTTTTGTATTGTTCATGGCATCTTCCTTACTAACGCTCATTACAATTTTTCAGTTCAAAAAAAGACAATTGCAATTTGTTTTAGGGCGATTAACAATTTTGATTAATTTTATTTTAGTAGGCATACTCGTGTATTTTGCGCAAAATTTATCTGGAGAAATGCAAGTTTCTGAGAAGGGTATTGGGTTGCTCATACCTATTTTTACTATTGTTTTTGTGGCTTTGGCCAACAAAGCGATAAAAAAGGATGAGGAACTCGTGAAATCTGTGGACAGATTGCGATAAACCTATAATCTTTGTATATTTAGTGTGCTAAAACCATTTCAATTTATTTTGAAATGGTTTTTTGGTTTTTAGTACACAATGCCAATAATATTATTTTGGGCTTGCCCGCCTTTTCTGTGGGCGTTCCCCTGCGGGACGGGCTTTCACTACTCGCTTCCCGTGAAAAACGGGAGAGCTCAAACATACCGTTCAATCCCTAACGCGGCTTTAATTATTAATTAAAACCATTAGCCTTTTAACATTTGACTTTTCAATTTTTAGGAACGCTTTTCCAGTTCTATAATTTCCAAATTGGTGATATTGTCTTCATTAATTTCAAACCGAAGCATGGTTCTTACTGTGTGAAATCCGTATTTTCCTGCGGCTCCCGGATTCATATGAAGCATATTCAGTTTCTTGTCGAACATCACTTTTAAAATATGTGAATGCCCGGTAATAAATAATTTTGGCGGATTTGCAGCCAGTGCTGACTTAACTCTCGGATTGTAATTATGGGGATAACCGCCAATGTGCGTCATCCAAACAGCAATTTTTTCAATTGTAAATTTGTTGTCTAAAGGAAATTCGGCCCTCATTATTGAATCGTCTATGTTTCCGTAAACTGCCCGCAATGGCTTTAACTTTTTCAGGGCATCAACCACTTCAAAAGAGCCAATATCGCCCACATGCCAAACTTCATCGACCTGTTTTACAAATTTTAAAATTTGATCGTCAATATAACCGTGAGTATCAGAAAGCAATAAAATCTTTTTCATGATTTGTGAAATTAGTAACTCACAAATATGGCGTATATTTGCAAGGCACAAAAATAGCATTTCAATTGAGATATTTTATCAAATTAGCATATAAAGGAACCAATTACCACGGATGGCAAGTGCAGCCCAACGCAATCACGGTTCAGGAATTATTGACCAAATCATTTTCAACCGTTTTAAGAATCCCGGTTGAAATAGTTGGCGCCGGAAGAACTGACACCGGTGTTCATGCAGAAGAATTTTATGCGCATGTGGATATTGAAAATGAATTTAAGGCGGAAGAAATTATTTATAAAGTGAATGCTTTGCTGCCAGATGATATTGTTGTTTATAATATTTTAAAAACAGCCGAAAATGCCCATGCACGTTTTGATGCCGCCAGCAGAAGCTATGAATACCGTATTTTTTTAGGTAAAAATCCGTTTTATACGGAAACTGCTTGGCAATTTCTCACAATAAAGTTGGCTATTGAAAAAATGAATGAGGCAGCTAAAATGTTAGAAACATACACCAATTTTAAGTGTTTTTCCCGTTCAAATACCGATGTAAGAACCTATAATTGCCAGGTGACGCATGCCGAATGGAAACAAACAGGTCAGATGTTGGTTTTTCATATTACGGCCGATCGGTTTTTAAGAAATATGGTAAGGGCAATTGTGGGAACATTAATAGAAATAGGAAAAGATAAAATGACTTTAGCGGAGTTTAAAACAATCATTGAAAGTGAAAACAGGAGCAACGCCGGACCTTCTGCGCCATCTCAAGGATTATTTTTAACGAATGTAACCTATCCAAAAACAATTTTTAACCATGAGCAGTAAAGTTAGCGGAAAGGCTTTTGACGTAAAAATTTTCAATCGTTTATTAGGCTTTTCAAAAAAATACCGAATGCAATTTTTTATAGGAACTTTTTCGGCAATATTATTGTCGTTGGTTTCTGTCGCAAAACCTATCTTATTGCAGGAAATAGTCAATATTTATTTTAAAAACAAGGACAAGGAAGGCATCCTGTATTTTTCGCTGTTAATGGTTGTTTTTTTAATAGCGGAAGTTTTATTGCAATTTATTTTTATTTACAAGGTAAATTGGCTGGGACAACATATTATAAAAGACATAAGAGTGCAATTGCAAAAACACATGCTGCAATTTAAAATGACCTATTTCGACAATTCTTCCGTTGGTAAATTGGTAACGCGTTTGGTTTCTGATACAGAAACAATTGCGCAATTTTTCGGACAGGGATTGTTTATGATTATCAGTGATTTGTTAAAAATGCTGGTGGTGGCCATTGTGATGTTATGGATGAATTGGAAAATGGCTTTGATTGCTTTTATTGTACTTCCTGTTTTAATATATGTCACAAAATTATTTCAAATCGCCATAAAAACAGCTTTTCAGGAAGTGCGGATTCAAGTGGCAAATTTAAATGGTTTTGTTCAGGAGCGCGTTACGGGAATGAAAATTGTTCAGCTGTTTAATCATGAAAAGGTTGAATATGAGAAATTTGTCAAAATTAATGACCTGCACAAAAAAGCAAATATTAAAACCGTTTGGTATTATTCTATTTTCTTTCCAATAGCCGAAATTTTATCATCCATTTCTGTCGGATTGCTGGTTTGGTATGGAGGATTGGATATCGTAAATAACGGAACCACTGAAATAGGGCAAATCATTGCATTTATTATGATGTCCCAAATGTTATTCAGGCCATTGAATCAAATTGCCGATAAATTTAATACACTGCAAATGGGAATGGTGGCAGGAGATAGGGTTTTTGAGATTATGGACACGAAAAATCAAATTGCCAAAACAGGTGATTTGGAAGCGAAAAGTTTCAAAGGTGATATCGAATTTAAAAATGTGCGTTTTAGTTATAATAAAGGGGAAGAAGTTTTAAAAGGAATTTCATTTAAAGTAAATGCAGGTGAAACCGTTGCCATTGTTGGCGCAACAGGAGCCGGAAAATCTACCATCATCAATTTGGTTAACCGTTTTTATGAAATTGATGAAGGCGAAATTTGTATCGACAATACAAACATTTTACAATATACCTTGGCTTCTTTAAGAAGTCAGATCGCCGTTGTTTTACAGGATGTTTTTTTATTCTCCGATTCCATATATAACAACATTGCATTAAGTGACGAATCAATAACTTTGGAACAAGTTATAGACGCTGCCAAAGAAATTGGCATTCACGAGTTTATTATGAGTTTGCCCAACAATTACCAATACAATGTAAAGGAACGTGGCGGAATGCTGTCGACCGGGCAACGTCAGTTAATCGCTTTCTTGCGCGCTTACGTAAGCAAACCAAGCATATTGATATTGGATGAAGCAACATCCTCCATAGATTCTTATTCAGAAAAATTGATTCAGCAGGCGACAGATAAAATTACCCGTCACCAAACATCAATAATTATAGCGCACAGGTTAACAACCATTAAAAATGCAAACAGAATTATTGTGATGGATAAAGGTAAAATTATGGAACAAGGTTCACATATGGAATTGCTCGAGAAAAACGGTTATTACAAAACACTTTACGATATGCAATTCGCCAGTGAAGCAGTTTAATATTTTAATTGTTTGTTATTAATTTTGCAAGAGAATTAGCCAAGGTCATATCTAATGATTTCAATAAGTTCCTGGGTGTTTTTAAACAACACAAATTCCCCGTCTCTTATATAAGATATTTTGCCTGTTTCTTCTGAAACAACCAAACAAAGCGCATCGGTTTTTTCGGTGATTCCTATCGCGGCTCTGTGGCGTAATCCAAATCGGGCCGGAATATTTTTTGCGGAAAGCGGCAAAACTACCCTGGTGGCAATAATAAAGTTATCCTTAATAATTACAGCGCCGTCATGTAAGGGACTGTTTTTATAGAAAATACTTTCCAATATTGGCTGGTTTACTTCTGAATTCATTTTATCACCGGTAGCTTTTACAAAATCTAAATTATGGGTTCTCTCCAAAACAATTAAAGCGCCAGTTTTTACAGCCGACATTGTTGCGCAGGCTTTAACAATGGTTTCAACATCCATCGTAATGTATATTTCATTCTTTAAAAAGCTGATTTGTTTTAAAAAATTTCGTCGGTTCGTGAAATTTGTGGAACCCAGCATCAACAAAAATTTTCGTACTTCGGGCTGAAAAACAATAAGTATGGCGATAGCTCCCAAACTTATGAGCGTTCCTAACAATCCGCTAAGCATTTCCATTTGAAGCGCCTGCGTTATTTTCCAAATAATAACAATGAGTCCAATACCAATAAAAATATTTATGGCAACGCTTCCTTTTAGCAATTTATACACATAGTAAAGCAGTGTAGCCACTAAAACGATATCTAAAATATCAAGAAAATCAAAGTTTAAGAAATCGAGCATTCAATTTGTTTTTGTAAAAATAGGAAAAAAGATGGCATAATTAACAGTTAATTGGGCCAACAAGCCTAAACTTTATTTTTGTTAAAAATAAATTCGTTGTGATTTATTAAAATGTTTTTAGTGCCAATTGCATGAATGATGGTTCTGTAAAATAAATAATCCTGATACAGCAGGTTTTGATTAAAATTTAAATGCAATATCGGTTTTTTGTTTTCTAAAGTAATTGCTAAAATCGCCGAGAGTGCAGTTTTAAAATTAGATTTGTCAGTTTCAACCTCATTAATCCAAATTTTGTTTTTGTTGAAGAACAGGTTTATATTGTTGTAATTGAGATAATCGTTCTTATGGGTTTCAATAAATTGTTTTGATGATAAACCATCATTTATAAAAGTGACGCCGTCAAATGCTAAAAATGAAAGCTTCTTTGAAATCGTGTCCGAATAACTAAAATAATCGTGCATTCCTTTTTCTGAATGCATGGAATTTGCATGTTTGTCCTGCAAGGTTATTATGGAAGGGATGATTGTTTTTAAAGGCAAACGCTTGTCGATATTATAGATCCAGTGCGTGGTGCTGATTGTGTTTTTTCTGTTAACAACAGCAATGGTGTCGTTATTTTTAACTTCAAAAAAAAGCCAGACCTGTGAATGGTTTTGTATTTCCTGAATCCCTTTTTCGCCTAAAGTCGGTATTTTCACTTCTTTTTTTACGCAACTAAACATAATAAATGGAAGGACCAACAGTGCTATTTTTCTCATGGTTTACTGTTTAGCAATTCAACAATTTTTACAGCTTCAACAGCTTCTTTTACGTCATGAACCCTTAAAATAGAAGCTCCGTTAAGCAGTGCGACGGTATTTGCGGCAGTTGTTGCATTTAGGGCAGTTTCCGCAGTAATTCCCAAAGGTTTGTAAAGCATTCCTTTTCTTGACATTCCCACAAGCATTGGTGCTTCAAGTTTTTTGAACAAATCTAAATGTTTTAATAATTGATAATTATGGCTAACGGTTTTTCCAAAACCAAATCCCACATCGGTTATAATATCATTTAAGCCAAGTTCATGCAATTCGCCTATTTTTTTAGAAAAATAGTAAAGCAAATCACTCACAACATCATTATAGATTGGTTTTTTTTGCATATTTTGAGGCGTGCCCTGCATATGCATCATAATATATGGAACCTGAAGTTTGGCAATTACGGGAAACATATTTGTATCCATATCGCCAGCCGAAATATCATTAATAATGCAGGCGCCGTGATGTATGCATTGATTGGCAACTTCACTTCTGAAGGTGTCTATAGAAATTAAAATTGCTGGAAATTCGCTTTTTAAAAGCTTAATCACAGGTAAGATTCTGTTTAATTCTTCTTCTTCTGAAATATGTTTTGCGCCCGGACGCGAGGAATATGCGCCAACATCTATAAATGTGGCGCCTTCATTCAGCATTTTTTCAACCTGATTCACAATAGAAGTTGAATCTTTGTATTTTCCGCCGTCAAAAAAGGAATCGGGCGTACAATTTAAAATCCCCATTACTTTTGGAGACGACAAGTCGATTAATGTTCCGTTGCAATTAATGCTCCCCATTATTTCACTATTTTATTAATTACTTTGGTCATTTCAGGAGCTTTGTAATTAAACATTTGAGAAATTAAATCGGGAACAGATTCGCTGATGATCAGCATTTCTTTGTTCGATTGTTTCAGGTAACCTTCTGTTACCATCACATCGAGCTGTTTAATTAAGTGATTAAAAAATCCGTTGGTGTTTAAAATCCCGACAGGTTTGGTTTCAATGCCAAGCTGCCCCAAAGTTAAGGCTTCAAAAATTTCATCCATTGTGCCAAAGCCGCCCGGCAACGCGATATAACCATCAACCAATTTGCTGATTTTCATTTTGCGTTTGCTCATGGTTTTGGTGACAATCATTTGTGTAATTTTTGTATGGGCAACTTCCTCGTGGCGCAACAATCCTGGGATAACGCCTATGACTTCTCCGTTTTTTTCAAGAATGGTATCGGCTAAAATTCCCATCATGCCAATTTTTCCGCCTCCGTAAACAAGGCCAATATTATTTTCAATAAAATGATTTCCAAGTTTAATGGCTTCATTTCTATAAATCTCATTAAATCCGATACTTGAACCACAAAAAACAGCGACTTTTTTCATCTAAATTTTAATTTGCTGACCCATTTTTTCACTATATTTATGATAGCAGTCAAAGGTTTCGGAGTTTAAATGTCCGTTATAAACCTTCTTGGGAAAAAATTGTTTTTAATTCGTTAAATTTGTTCGAAATTTACGGAAATAATTAAAAGTATATGCAACAAACTTCAAAACAATATGATGCGGTTATTGAAAAATGCCGTTCATTGTATATAAATAAATTGAAAGATTATGGAAGTGCCTGGCGCATATTACGATTACCGTCTTTAACCGATCAAATTTTTATTAAAGCACAGCGCATTCGGCAATTGCAGCAAAATTCAACAAGAAAAGTAGATGAAGGGGAAGTTTCTGAATTTATGGGAATTGTTAATTATTCGGTAATGGCTTTAATACAATTGGAAAAAGGCGTCGCGGAACAACCAGACTTGTCTGCTGAAGAAGCCATAAATTTATACGACCGGCATGTGGCAATCACCAAAAGTTTGATGGAAGACAAAAACCATGATTATGGAGAAGCCTGGCGCGATATGCGCGTAAGTTCATTGACCGATTTAATCCTCCAAAAACTGTTGCGCGTAAAGCAAATTGAAGACAACAAAGGAAAAACCATTGTTTCTGAAGGAATTGACGCCAATTACCAGGACATGATAAATTATGCTGTTTTTGCTTTAATTCACCTTAAAGAATCTGACTAATATGAAAATTTTAACCTTAATTTTTAGACTCATTGTTTCTTTTACCTTTATTTTTTCTGGCTTTGTGAAATTGGTGGATCCTTTGGGTTCTTCGTATAAATTTCAGGAATACTTCAGTTCCGATGTGTTAAATCTAGAATTTTTGATTCCCTACGCATTGCCATTTTCAATTTTCCTGATTATGGCCGAATTGCTGTTGGGCGTGATGTTGTTGTTAGGTTATTTGCCAAAGTTCACGGTGTGGAGTTTGTTTTTTATGATCCTAATATTTTTGTTTTTAACCTGGTATTCCGCCTATTTTGATAAAGTGCTCGATTGCGGTTGTTTTGGCGATGCCCTAACACTGTCGCCCTGGGATACTTTTTATAAAAACGTGGTGCTGTTGGCTTTTATTTTGGTATTGCTTTTTACAACAAAACATATTCGCCCGTTGTTAAGTCTGACTTTTGCAAAATGGGCAACTTTTTTATCGTTCTTCGCCTTTCTTTATATCACCTATCACGTATTGGTTCATTTGCCAATCATCGATTTTAGGCCTTATGCCATCGGTAAAAATATTCCCGACGGAATGAAAGCTACAGGTCCTGAATTGCCGCCGATTCACGATTTTTATTTAGAGAGCAATGACGGGAAAAATTTAACCGATTCCGTGTTAAAAGAAGACAAAGTGATGCTTATTGTGGCGTATAATCTGGATAAAAGCGACCGAAAAGGGTTTCCGAAAATAAAGACGATGACCGATCAAGCCTTGAAAAATGGTTATAAAATATATTTGTTAACGGCTTCTTTGGAAGAAGATTTTTTAGGCATAAAAGATGAATTTGACTTGAATTTTGAAATGTTGTTTTGTGACGAAACCACTTTAAAAACAATCATTAGGGCAAATCCGGGAATTGTAACCCTGCAAAAAGGCACCGTAACCGGCAAATGGAATTGGATAGATGCGGATGAAGTATTTGCCAATTAATTATTAGAAACTTAAAACCGACAACTTTTAACATGTCAACTTATTAATATGAAGCAGGCTTTAATGGTATTTGTAGGAGGCGGTTTTGGAAGTGTGGCCAGATATTTTTTGGGGAAATGGTTAAACAATATTGAAAATTACTTTCCTGTCGGCACCTTGTTGGCGAATGTGCTTGGAAGCTTATTAATGGGCTTTCTAATTGGTTACTTGTCCAAATCTTCGAATATAACAGAAACACAGTCCTTATTATTGGCCACCGGTTTTTGTGGCGGATTTACAACTTTTTCCACTTTTGCTTATGAAAATCAGCTGTTTCTGAAGAATGGCGATTATGTAAGTTTTTTATCCTACACTTTAGGAACCTTAATTTTAGGTTTTTTAGCCGTTTTTTTAGGTTTGTATTTTTCAAAACTTCTTTAAGAACGCTTTTCTTCAATTTCATAAGTAAGAAATACAGCTTCTTTTTATCATAAAAATTATTTTTGGCGCGCACACCCCCAAAATTTAGGGGTGTGTTGTCATATATTCTATATTTAAAAACACCACCCCCTAAAAACTAGGGTAGAAATCTTAATAAACTTCAAAATATTTTGAATACCCCATAAAAAAATGGGGGTAAATTAAAAATATTCATAAAAATAACAGATACACCCCATTAAAATTTGGGGGTAAGGAATTATATATATATTTTTGACCCGAAATCAATCAAAAAATCAATTTATTATGAAGAAAATTGAAGCAATTATCAGAAAATCAAAATTTGATGAAGTAAAAGAAGCCCTGCATCGAATTGAAGTCAACTTTTTTAGCTACTGGGATGTAACGGGAGTTGGAAATGAAAAGGAGGGGCATGTGTATCGCGGCGTGGGTTATAGCACTTCCGACATTCAGCGCAGATTTTTATCCATTGTTGTTTCCGATCCATTTTTGGACAGAACCGTTGAGGCAATTCTTACAGCGGCCTTTACCGGAGTTACCGGAGATGGTAAAATATTTGTTTCGGATGTTGAAGAAGCATATAGAATCAGAACTAAAGAAACGGGTGCCGACTCATTAAAATAAAAACAAAATTAACTTTTACATTATGGAAAATACACTATTTACGATTAACAATGTTTGGATGATGATGTGCACTGCACTCGTATTTTTGATGCACTTGGGCTTCTCATTGTTAGAAATTGGGTTAACCAGACAAAAAAACACCATTAATATTTTATTTAAAAACGTATTTATTCTTTCGGTTGGCGTGGTACTTTATGCTTTGGTCGGATTTAATTTAATGTATCCGGGCTCATTTATCTACGGTATTTTGCCCGATCATTTTTTCTCTTTATTCGGACTGACAGTGCCTGAAAACGGATTAACTTCAGAATACAATGTCGGATATACTTACTGGACTGACTTTTTATTTCAGGGAATGTTTGCCGCTACCGCAGCAACCATCGTTTCTGGTGCAGTTGCTGAACGCGTAAAATTGGGTTCATTTATGATTTTTACCATTTTTTATGTCGGACTTGTTTATCCAATCACTGGATCCTGGAAATGGGGTGGAGGCTGGTTAAATGACCTTGGGTTTTATGATTTTGCCGGTTCAACTTTGGTGCATTCTGTTGGCGGCTGGGCTGCATTTATCGCTGTTTGGTTATTGGGAGCACGAATTGGGAAATTTAATAAAGATGGTTCTGTTGGCGCAATTCCCGGCCATAGTATTCCGTTGGCAACTGCGGGTGTGTTAATTTTATGGTTGGGCTGGTTCGGATTTAACGGAGGTTCGGTGCTTTCTGCAGATCCAGGTAAAACTTCCCTGGTGTTGGTAACAACCTGTTTGGCCGCAGCATCAGGTGGATTGAGCGCATTATTGGTGTCCTTATTCAGAAACAAACAATATGATTTATCGATGTTCCTAAATGGATTGCTTGGCGGTTTGGTTGGGATTACGGCTGGAGCCGATATGATGAGCGTCACCGACTCCATTGTTATTGGAATTATCGCAGGTATCCTGATTGTTTTGGGTGTTGGATTTGTGGACAAATTAAAACTCGACGATCCTGTTGGTGCAATTCCGGTTCATTTAATTTGTGGAATTTGGGGAACATTGGCTGTGGGAATTTTTGGTGAAATGGCAAGTTTGGAGCAATTGGGCAAACAAGCCATAGGCGTTGTTGCAATCGCAGCATTTTGTATCACATTTGCTTTCATCATATTAATTATTTTAAAGAAAACCGTTGGAATTAGGGTTTCTGAGGAAGAAGAGCAAGAAGGATTGGATATTCACGAACATGGAATGGATGCCTACCCAGATTTTCGTTTAAACCAACATTAATAAGTCTGAAAATGAGTGGCTTATTTTATTAAGCCACTTAATTTCCTCTAATTTTTTAAGAATTTGGCTTGGGTGATAGTTCACTCATTAGATAAAGTATTGCCAAAAAATATCACTGACAAATAAACATTAGAATGATGAAAACAATTAAAAGAACATTATTATTACTGGTTGCCATATGCTCATTAAGTCCGATGAATGCACAAGAAGAACCAAAGACCAAATTTGATGTGGGTGTGGATTTTGCCAGCCGATATGTGTGGAGAGGTCTCGAATTTTCCGATTCGCCGGCAGTGCAGCCTTATGCAGAACTAACCTCGGGCAATTTCACGCTTGGCGCCTGGGCTTCTTATGAAACCGGCGGGCAAGTGGTTGGACAAGAATTGGATTTGTATGCAAGTTATGCTTTTGGACCCGTTTCATTGGGATTCATTGATTATGCATTTCCCGTAGACGGCGCTTCAGACGGGTATTTTAAAATGCAAAATCACGTTGGGGAAGCAACATTAAGTTTTGACGGTGTTGAAAAATTTCCTTTAACGTTTTTGTTGGGTGTCAATGTTTACAATGATGATAACAATTCAATTTATACTGAATTGGGTTACCCTTTCAAAATTGGAGAAACAGAAATGAAACCTTTTATTGGGGCAGGAAATGAAATATATACCACAGACGGGGAATATAAAGTTTCCAACTTTGGACTTTCAGCCTCGAAAGCCATTAAAATTACAGACGCATTTAGTTTAGGCGTATCCGCATCAGCCATTTTTAATCCGGATACAGATGATGCTTACTTGGTATTTGTGATTTCTTTATAAAAAGAATAGTTATTGGTTAATTATTATATTAAGGTTTGCCTGTCCAGGGTGTACAAAAACTGGGCAGGCTTTTTTAGCTTTATTTATAGGCTTTTACCCCAACAGGAATGGCAACAGGCAAATTATTTTCTGAGGGCGGAATTGGACATGAAAAGGTGTGATTGTAGGCGCAATAAGGATTGTATGCCTTGTTGAAATCGATACGAATTGTTTTGCTGCCTTCTTTAGGAATTTCTAAATCTATAAAACGTCCACCTCCATAAGTGAGCGTTCCGTTTGTGGCATCGTTAAAAGGCAAGAATAAATGCTCGGCATATTCAACCGTGATCATCAATTCCTGACTTTGATAAATGCTCAACGCCATTTTTTTTCCATTCAAGGTAAAATGTGCAATGCCGTATTTCCGGTACAATGGCAAACGGTCGGTAGTTGTTTGCATCTCAAATATGGGCGTGCCTGGCGTTAATTCAAAATCGGCTTCAATATTGTAATTTTCGTCAATATCAAAAAATTCCAAAGCTTTAAATGTTTTCAGGCCTTCTTCAGTTAAAGGAGACGTTGCCGCATCGGCAAATTCTCTGTTTAATTCATATTGAAATAGCTTGATTTCATTTTCATGGGTTGCATCTTTTTTTTCACAACTAAAAAAAACAAGAGCGACAAGCATACTTAGGAAATATTTCATTTTTAAAAAATTTATTTCCAAAAATACAGAATATTGTTTCAAAAAAGGACTTAAAGCGCCTAAAATTTGAAGTGCCTAAAGTTAAACAATAGCTTAAAAATGTATTTTTTTGAACTAAAACATCAAGACTTTTTGGTATAAAATATTTATGGAAATTAAAAATCTGCATTGACACAAATTTTTGTAATTTTGATAAATACCTGATGCATCATGGAAAATTAGTAATTTTCATGGGTTGAATCCGACTTAGAGTCGGGTTTTTTAATTTTGAAATGTGGGTGAAATGATGGGATTTTTTAAACCTAAGCAGCGGTAGGAAGAATTTTGAATGATGAATTCTAGCTGCGTTAGGGATTGAACGGTGTGTTTGATCGCTTTTTTAGTTGTTTTTCACAACTTAAAAAGGCGAGTAGTGAAAGCCCGACCCGAAGGGGAACGCCCAAATTTTAAAATTATTTTTTAAGCTGTCATAAAAATTATTAAGATAAAAAATGTTAAAAAGAACATTCAGTAGTTACCGGGATTCATTTAGCGGACTGTCGAAAGAAGTTTGGTGGCTGGCGTTGATTACCTTTATAAATAGGGCAGGGACGATGGTAATTCCGTTTTTGTCCTTGTATTTAACCGCCGAAATGCACTTAACTTTGTCGGAAGTAGGCTGGATTATGACTTGTTTTGGCTTGGGTTCTTTGTTGGGTTCTTGGCTTGGCGGAAAACTGTCCGATAAAATTGGCTTTTACAAGGTTATGTTTTTCAGTTTGTTAATCACCGGGATTTCATTTATTGCCTTGCAGTTTGTGCATACATTTTTGGGTTTTGCCATTGGCATATTTCTTACCATGACTTTTGCCGATGCTTTTAGGCCGGCTATGTTTGTGTCACTTAAAGCATACAGCAAACCTAAAAATCAGACAAGATCGCTAACATTAATTCGATTGGCCATTAATTTGGGCTTTTCGTTCGGACCATTTTTTGGCGGATTGATTATTGCCGCCATAAGTTATTCCGGACTTTTTTGGGTGGATGGGATTACCTGCATCGCGGCAATTGTGGTGATGAAAGTTGTGTTGAAGGAAAAAAAGATCAAAGTTGATAAATCAATCATCATTGTTGAAAAGGAAAACAAAATAACCTCAGTTTACAAAGACAAACCGTACTGGTTGTTTTTAATGATTATATTTTTGATGGGCTTTGTGTTTTTGCAATTATTCACCACCATGCCTTTATTTTATAGGGAAGTTCACGGGATGACGGAAGTTCAGATTGGTTTGCTGATGTCGGTAAACGGATTCTTGATCTTCTTGTTCGAAATGCCTTTGATTCATTATATCGAAAAAAAATTATTGGACCGAATGAAAATAATTACCTGGAGTTTGGTGTTATTGTCATTGAGTTATTTGGTTTTAAACACCAGTTCTTGGGGCGGTATTTTAATTGTGGGAATGTTGTTAATTACGGTAGGTGAAATGTTGGCGTTTCCTTTTACCAATAATTTTGCGATGAATAGGGCACCTACCGGAAGCGAAGGCCGTTATTTGGCTTTGTATTCCATGGCATTTTCGTGTGCGCATATTTTTAGCGCCAAAACCGGCATGGAAGTCATCGACCGATTCGGATTTTTTACCAACTGGTTTCTCATGGGAGGATTGGGCTTGTTGGCCGTTTTTTTTATGATTTGGTTGCGGAAAATATTGGATTTAGAGCGGGAAATGGCAATTGACAATTAAGTATTAAAAGAATTTTTCAACTTTCCAATTTCCAACTTCGGTCTTCTGTCTTCGGACTTCCGACAACCCCAATACTATTTATAATTTTTGATGACTTCCATTACTTTTTTGCTGTCTTCTGCAGCATTCACTTCGGCGTTTTTATAGATAATTATTCTGTTTTTGTCTAGGACGAAAGTCCACCGTGATGCGGTTATTCCTCTGACCAATAAAAAATTTTCACCAGCTATTTCACGGGTTATGGAGCCACCTTCTTTTGTTGGAACGCCAAATGCTTTGGAAATGTCACCTTTACTGTCGGAAATTAAGGGGAAATTTAATTGGGATGATTCTTTAAAATATTTTAAATTTTTCACTTCGTCGCCGCTAATGCCAATAATTGTAGCGCCCATTTTATCGAAAGTGGCTTTGTCGTCGCGGTAAGCGCAGGCTTGTGCGGTGCAGCCGCCGGTCATAGCCGCCGGATAGAAATAAACAATCAAGAAATCGGATTTCACAGTGCTCGATTTCCAATTGGCTCCAGTATCGTCTGTTCCAGAAAATTCAGGAATTTTATCTCCAATTTTTAATTCATTTGCGTTTTGTGCCATGACTGAAATGGTAAGTGTTAAAAGTGCTATGATGCTTATTATTTTTTTCATTTTCTATGATTTATCATGCAATAATACCAAAATCAACAGTTAAAATTGTTATTTGCTCTTTGATTTAACGTTTTTTTATGGGTGGAATGAGTTTGTATTGTGATTTGTGATATGAAAAAATTGGAGATTTTCTAAGAAAAAATGACTACAGCCATTGATGAAGACAGTTGTTGTGCAATTGTTGCTTATTTCGCCTTGACTTTTTTGCCCTCTACAAAGTTTTCATCATATTCTACTTTGTCGTTTCTGTCATAACGTATAAAATGGCCGTGTTTTATGCTGTCTTTGAAATTGCCCACTTGCCACAACTGTCCTGTTTCTCGATAAAATATCCATTCGCCTTGCATCAAGTTATTTTCAAAAATTCCAGTTGCTTTCACCTTTCCATTTTTTTTAGTAATAAGTTAAGCGATTTCCCTTTTGTTCTGAAACAATTTGCCCGTTTTTATAGGTGGAATTTTCCATTTTAATCAATGTTTAAATATGAAAGGCTTGCCATTTCTGTCTTGTTTTGAAAGTCACTTTTTTCTGTTGATGCCCTTTTTGTAATTCTTAACCATTTTTCCGAAATCTTTGTCCTTTTTTCGTTTTTCAGCGATTGTTGCTTCAAAATGTGATTTTTCACTTTCCATTTTCAGGTAATTTTCGTAGGAAGCGTTGTCTATTTCTCCTTTTTCAACAGCTTCCATCACACTACAGCCAATCTCGATGGTATGCGTACAATCTTTGAATTTACAATTTTTAGAAAGTCGGACAATCCTATCAAAAGTAGTTTCCAGTCCTTTTGCGGTGTCGGCAATACCAACTTCCCTCATTCCTGGGTTATCAATTAAGATTCCGCCATTTTCAAGAATAATTAATTCTCTATGACTCGTAACGTGTTTTCCTTTGTGGGTGCTTTGACTTATGATATCAGTTCTCATTAAGGATTTACCGGAAAGGTTATTTAAAAGTGTAGACTTTCCAACACCTGATGATCCAAGCATACAATAGGTTTTTCCTTGTTCAATAAAAATATTTATCGCTTCGTATCCATTTTTTGTCTCATTGCTTATAGGAATAATTGGCACATTTTTAATCCTTGCTTTTATACTTTTCAAAATTTCATCAACCTGAAGTTCATCAATTAAATCAGTCTTAGTAAGTACGATTACTGGCTTAACTTTAGATGAATTACAAATGGTTAGGTATCTTTCAAGTCTGTTGATGTTAAAATCCCGATCGGCGGCTTGCACTAAAAATGCATAATCAATATTTGTTGCAATAATTTGAACCGCTCCAAATTGACCCACTGCCTGACGTTTAATAACTGAGAATCTCGGCAGTATATGGTGAATTATTGCATAATCAAAATCATGGGTAGCCAGCGCAACCCAATCGCCCACAGCCGGAAAATCTTCACGACTTTTTGCTGTGAAACGCATATTTCCGGTTATCTCGGCTTCAAATTCTCCCTTTATGGTCTTAACAACATATCGCTCTCTATGTTCCGAAATAACCCTTCCTATCTCGAAATTGCTCAAGTTGTGTTCAACCCTGAACTTTTCAAATTTATCATTGTATCCTAAATCCGCTAAAGTCATTTCAATTTAGATTAGAAAGCAGTTTATTACATGGTTGCCCTAGCTTGAGCGCTAACTTGTATAAAGGTCTGACAAAATCATCCCAGTCCACCCAAATTTGGCCAAACAAATATCAGATTTTCTTTAGTTTAAGGTTCATAGAAAATGCAGCAATTCCGTTTTACTCAAATTTATAAAAATTTTAATGGACTTTTATTTTGGTAATAATTATAAAATTTAGCGTTCGTAAATTGTTAAAAATTAGGTGTTACTCCACCACACTGTCAATCAGCACATTTAATATTTCAATGGCGGCTTTTGATATTTTTGTTCCCGGGCCAAAAACGCCCACCACGCCGGCATCAAACAAAAATTGATAATCCTGCGCCGGAATTACGCCGCCGGCAATCACCATAATATCTTCGCGGCCATAAGCTTTTAGCTCGGCAATTATCTGGGGAACCAAGGTTTTGTGTCCTGCAGCCAAGGAAGATATTCCCAACACATGCACATCATTTTCAATGGCTTGTTTTACGGCTTCTTTTGGTGTTTGAAACAAAGGGCCAATGTCTACGTCAAAACCCAAATCGGCATAGCCGGTGGAAACCACTTTTGCACCGCGGTCGTGACCGTCTTGTCCCAATTTTGCAATCATAATTCTTGGACGCCTTCCTTCTAATTCAGCGAATTTGTTGGCCAATTCCTTGGCTTTTTCAAAATCTGGATCGTTTTTAATTTCTTTGCTGTACACGCCTGAAATAGATTTAATGGTTGCTTTATACCTTCCGTAAACTTTTTCCAAAGCATCGGAAATCTCCCCTAAAGTAGCTCTTTTTTCTGCAGCAATGATCGCCAATTCCAATAAATTGCCTTCTTGGGTTTTGGCGCACTCCGTTAAATTATGCAACGCTTTGTTAACTTCTGCACTGTTTCTGTTCGCTTTTAATTCATTTAAACGCTCAATTTGAGATTCTCTTACGGCATCATTGTCCACTTCTAAAATCTGTAACGGATCTTCTTCTTCCAAAATATATTTATTGACGCCAACTATAATATCTCTTGTGCTGTCAATTCTGGCTTGCTTTTTTGCGGAAGCTTCTTCAATGCGCAATTTCGGAATGCCTTGCTCAATGGCTTTGGTCATTCCGCCGAGTGCTGAGACTTCCTGCAACAATTCCCAGGCGGTGTTTACCATTTCTTCGGTTCGTTTTTCAACAAAATCTGAACCAGCCCAAGGATCGACGGTTTTGGTAATTTTTGTTTCTTCCTGTATATAAATTTGGGTGTTACGTGCAATTCTGGCAGAAAAATCGGTTGGCAACGCAATGGCTTCATCGAGCGCATTGGTATGCAAACTTTGTGTGCCGCCAAACGCTGCTGCCATAGCTTCAATGGCGGTTCGTGCCACATTGTTAAATGGATCCTGTTCTGTTAAACTCCAGCCGCTTGTTTGGCAATGTGTTCTCAACACCAACGATTTTGGATTTTTTGGATTGAATTGTTTTACCATTTTCGCCCACAACATACGAGCAGCCCTCATTTTTGCAATTTCACCGAAATGATCCATACCAATAGCCCAGAAAAAGGACAAACGTGGCGCAAAAGTATCAATGTCCATTCCTGCTGCAATGCCGGTTTTGATGTATTCCAATCCGTCTGCCAAGGTGTAGGCCAATTCAATTTCGGGTGTGGCACCGGCTTCTTGCATATGATACCCAGAAATAGAAATTGAATTGAATTTTGGCATATTTTTGCTGGCATATTCAAATATGTCAGCGATAATTTTCATGGATGGCGTTGGTGGATAAATATAGGTATTGCGCACCATAAATTCTTTCAAAATATCGTTTTGAATGGTGCCTTCCAATAATTTTTCAGCAACGCCTTGCTCTTTTGCAGCCACAATATAAAAGGCCAAAATGGGTAAAACGGCGCCGTTCATGGTCATAGAAACCGACATTTGGTCTAGCGGGATTTGGTCGAAAAGCATTTTCATGTCTTCAACCGAATCAATCGCTACGCCAGCTTTGCCAACATCGCCTTGCACACGTTCGTGATCCGAATCATAACCGCGGTGCGTTGCCAAATCAAAAGCAACGGACAAACCTTTTTGGCCTGCCGCCAAGTTTCTGCGGTAAAATGCATTGCTTTCTTCGGCAGTTGAAAATCCGGCATATTGACGAATGGTCCAAGGTTGACGAACAAACATGGTAGAATATGGCCCTCTTAAATAAGGCTCAATTCCCGCCACATAATTTTCGTGTTCAAAATTGGGTTCTTTCTCAGTTAGACTAACTATTTTTAGTTGTGAAAAATCTTTACGCTTCATCTTTCAGTCTTTTTTGTTCTAATTTTTCTGACAATCTAACAGGGATTATAGGAATTATCAGGGTTTTTTGTGGATTTCTGGCAACAAATGGATTCACCTGTAAATCGTGTTTCATGCGGTCTTGTGCATTCGGATATTTATTGGTTCCCAGTAAAACCAATTCGCCTGCATCAAATTGCGCTTGTTCTTTTTGTGCGTTTTCTTTTATTTTTCGCTGAATAATGCCTTCTTTTAATTGAGTTAAAAATCCGCCTCCTTTTTCAATTTCTTTAAAAATGTCCAACGCTTTTTCAGCAATTTGCTTGGTAATGGATTCAATATAATACGAATTTGTGGCAATTTGCTGTCCGTGTTCAAAATAGCATTCTTCCTTTAAAATAAGCAATTGGTTACGGGCAATGCGGTCGCCAAAATCATTGGAATCGTGAAATAGTGCATCATAAGCACAATTTGAAATGGTGTTTGCGCCGCTTAAAATGGCACTCATGCTTTCGGTGGTGGTGCGCAATAAATTCACGTTATAATCGTAAATGGTTTTGTTGCGCGAACTTGGTTCAGCAAAAACTGTGGCATTTGCATTGGTTTCATATTGGCTGAGCATTAAATTGTAAACGTATTTAAAAGCCCTTATTTTTGAAATTTCGAAGAAATAATTATTGCCGACAGCAAAATTAAATTGAATTTTTTGGGCGATTTCTGCGCCAAACCTGGTTAAATATTCGTTGGCAATGGCCAAAGCATAAGCAACTTGCTGCACTGCATTTGCGCCGGCATTTTGGTAAATGTCGGCATTGACGCCCAAAATAAATGCAGCCTTATTTTTAGAAATAAGGTTTTCCAAAGTTTTAAAATCGTCATTCAGGGATTTGTGCCAATTTCCGGTTCTTGCCAGCTTGCCAACAATATCAATATTGTAAAAAACCGTTTCATTTTTAAGCAACTCGGCAAGTTCATTAATAAATACTTCGGATAAAAACTCAAAATGAAAATGAAATTCAATTTTTTTCGCTAATAGGTTTCTAAATAACAATTCGGCATTGAACGGTTTTTTCGCAATAAATTTTAACGAATTGGCCCCTTTGTTGGTGGCATCAACCGCTTTGGCATTTGCATCACTTTCATCGGAGATAATTATTTTCTGGCAGATTTTAAAATCTTCTTCTGTGAGTGGAATTTTTAGTTTTTCGAATTCGTCTGCGTGGTAAAAAGGCTTTATGGTAATGCCTTCATTTGTTTTGGTGAGAAGGGTTTCGTTGTAATCGGCTCCTTTTAAATCGGCCTGAATTTTTTGCTTCCAGGCAGCAGCCGAAACAGGCTGAAATTCATCAGTAATAAAATTACTCATAGTAAAGAATTTTAAACAAATTTCGGAAATAATTGTCAGAAGTCTGCCATAAACCCTTATTAATTTGTTAAAATATATTTAGCTATTCTTCAGGAATCGTGTCGTATTCAATGATATAAATTTCCTCATTTTCTTTCTTCATTTTATATTGTTCCCTTGCAAATTTTTCCAATTCTTCGCGGTCATTGTGTTTATTGATAAAATCTCTGTCCTGATTTATTTCCGACTTATAATAATCTTTTTCACTTTTAAGCTTGTCAATTTCCTTGTCAAATTCCCGATGGTTTACCCAGGAATTTTCATCAAAAAAAAGCATCCAAACAACAAATATTGCAAGAATCATTACGTAACGGTTCGTAATAAATCTTACAGTGGGTTTGTCTTTAAGTTGCTTAAGAGTCATGAACTAAAGTTTGTGGCTTATTACTGTTCTAACGATATCAATGGCTACCGTATTGTACCGGTCATTTGGAATAATAATATCGGCGTAATTTTTAGTGGGTTCAATAAATTGCTGATGCATTGGTTTTAGGGTGTTTTGATAACGATCCAGCACTTCCGTAATATTTCGGCCACGCTCTTCAATATCGCGTTTTACACGACGTATCAGGCGCTCATCCGTATCTGCGTGCACAAATATTTTGATATCAAATAAATCGCGCAATTCTTTGTTGTTAAAAATTAGGATTCCTTCAACAATAATCACTTTTCTTGGATGGGTAATTAAGGTGTCGGCGGTGCGATTATGGGTCACAAATGAATATACGGGCTGTTCAATAATTTCGCCATTTTTTAATCGCTTTAAATGGTCGACCAAAAGATCAAAATCAATGGCTTTCGGATGGTCAAAATTAATTTTTGTGCGCTCTTCATAAGACAAGTCGGTGGTCACATTGTAATAGGAATCTTGCGAAATTACGCAAACTTCATCCGTAGGCAATTCATGTATAATTTGATTCACAACGGTCGTTTTTCCGCTTCCTGTCCCTCCGGCAATTCCAATTATTAGCATCTAAATCATTAATTTTAAATTCGTTCAAATTTAATCAATATAAAATAGCAAAAAACAGATTTAAATAATATTTTGAATGCTGTTTTAAATTTATTAGCGCGGCCTGTTTAATTTTCAATATTTTGGGCCTGCCCGCCTTTTTGGAGGGCGTTCCCGCTGAAAAAGCGGTCGGGCTTTCCGTTGCAAGTCCTCGTAACGCAAAAAAAAGCGTTCCTGTGGGCTTTCCACTTCAATCCCTTACGCGGTTTTGAATTAATATTCACATTTCCCCGCTAGCGCGAGCTTTTAGCTCGTGACTACACGAATAAAAGGTTAACAAAAGCAAGAGTGTGACGCTTGCGCCAACAGAGTCTGTCAGTCTGCGCTCGGGATAAACTTCTCGCCCAGAAACTTTTTCAATACTTGGAGCCGACAGAGGGGCTTCCCTCGACTGCGCTCGGGATAAACTTCTCGCCAGAAACTTTTTCAATACTTTGAGCCGACAGAGGGGCTCGAACCCACGACCTGCTGATTACGATTCAGCTGCTCTACCAACTGAGCTATGTCGGCATTTGTTGTGCCAATGCATTTGGCGCTGTTAAAAAAATATTAGGATTAAATTTACGGAATAATTTCAAGATTTTGAAATAAAAAAAATCTCTTCGTTTTGAAGAGGCTTCTTGGAGCCGCCAGCCGGACTTCCCTCGACTGCACTCGGGACAGGCTTCTCGTCCCTTTTTACAATTTAAAATTAATTCAAAAAAAAACCTCTTCGTTTTGAAGAGGCTTCTTGGAGCCGATAGAGGGACTCGAACCCACGACCTGCTGATTACAAATCAGCTGCTCTAGCCAGCTGAGCTACATCGGCTTTTAATGTGTGCAAATTAAATTACTTTAAAAGTAATAAGCAACTATTTCAACACTTTTTTTTAAATAATTTTCATTTGATTGGCATTAAGGAAATTGAATAATTAAACGCAAATTTTTTGGACAATATAGTACTGTAAAGTTGTTTGAAGATAATTGTCAACTTTTTGAATGGGCTAAAAAGAGATCACTTTTTTAATTATTTATCAAGTAATTTTTGAATTTCATCTGTTCCCGGTAATTTTTTTTGTGCTGTTTTCTTCATTACATTTTCAACAACTTTAAAAATTTGTTGTTTAAGGTCTTTATATTTTTTTATGTAGGTATTTATTTCTACTTCTAATTTTTTATGATTTTCAATATAGTTTATATTTCCGGTAACGCTTTCGGTTGTGATCAATTCAGAAAGAATTTTCTCTTGTTCCCTAATGAGGTCTTGAAGTTCGGTTCCTAAATTTTTTTGAAGCGATATTTGTTTCACATTTTCTTCGATTTTTTTATGCAAACCCGCTGCCAAAAAATCAATATAATTTGCGCTGAGCAAATGTTCCAAAAAGCGGATTTCATCTTTAATCAAATTTATTTCAGAAACCCATACTTTAGAATCATTGTGCAATTCTTCTGTGTTTTTTTCCCTGCCAAACCAATCTTTTTTCATTTTAGTTTTCATCTTAAATCGAATTAGTTATTTTATCACATAAAGTTAATTGCTTAAACTGAGGATTAATTTGATATTCATCAGTTTGCAAATTTTTTAAGATTTTATGGAAAAGATTAATTAATGAGGCCATTCACATATTCATATATTTGAATCTTTAAATTTTTGTAGTGTATCAAATACATGAAAACTTCTTCTGCTAATTTTTCATATTCCAAAAGGTAAAAATGGCCGCTTTCCAATACATTGATTTCTGGTGTTTCACTTAATTTAAGGTGATAACTGTTAATTTTTTTAGTGATATTGTTTTTTTCTTTTTCAAAATTGTCAAGTTCTAATGTAAATAATTGTAGGCGTTCGTACAAATTTGGAATTGTGGCAGTGAACGGATAGGCTTTAATGAGCCTTTTAATAAAGGCCAATTCGCTATGGATAAAATCAAACTCTGCGCTCCATAAAGAAATATTGTAAAGCAATTCTTCCATGGTTTTATCTCTCGAAAATGATTTATAAACTGGGCTGGCTTGCATCGCTGTTTTTTTTAATTCATAGCTAAGTAATTTATTTTAAGTTTTATAAAAAATGATATATATCAAATGGAAAATCAATTTTCGTATCGTAGTGGGTACAAAAATTGGCGAAATTTCATAGTTTTTACCAATTCGAAAAATTTCTGCCCCTTATTTCATTGAAATTAATTTTTAAAAGCGATGCTTTAGTATCATTGGGCGCATTTTAAATTGAGCAATATCATTTTTTAAAACGGCAACTAAGTATAGCTTTATGTTATTATATTATTATAAAATATACGATCATGAAAAAGCTGTTCCTATTAATTCTTTGTTTTGGCATTCATTCGACTGCATTTGCGCAAATTTTAAGTGGTATTGATGAGGTTTATCCTTTGCAGGGAGAATTCGCTGCCATTAAAAAAGGAGATCAGTGGGCTTTTATCACAAAAGACGGAAAAATGGCCATTGATTTTAGAGATGATTTGGTGTTAACCAACAAGGTAAATGCTTCAAAACAAACAACTTCATATCCTATTTTTTATGACGGAAGGTGTTTAATCAAAAAATTAATTGCAAATACTTATTACTTCGGTTTCATCAATGAAAAAGGCGTTGAAATAATTAAACCTCAGTTTTTAAACGCAACCAATTTTTCAAATGGTTATGCCATTGTTGTTTTGGCGGCAAAAGATTCCATTGGTTTTAACCAAGTGCTAAGAAAACCTATTATGTCAAATTATATGGAAGAATATGTCATTGACACCTCAGGAGAGTTGGTAAAATATTTATACAATCCAAGAAAAAACGTGTCGGCTAATAATAAAAATGGCATTCCTACCATTGAATCGAAGTTTATAGCACCGAATTTGGTTGCCACAAAAACCAAAACTAAAAAATGGGAGATACATCAATTATAACTTAAAAAATAGAGGTCATGTCACTAAATTTTAATCAATACGCAAGAGAAGGCAATGCATTTTTAAAGGATTATGCAAAAAAATTAAATATGCCCGACGATACCGACAGGGCGGGAAGAATTTTGTCTTCTATTTTACACGGGTTGCGTGAAGTAATTACCGTGGAAGAATCTTTACAGCTAATTTCCCAGTTCCCCATGTTTTTAAAAGCAGTGTATGTGAACAGATGGACCACACGCAAAAAGCATAAAGTTAAAAACATGACCGATTTTATTGATTTAATTCGAGAATTGGACGGGGTCACTGCCTTACACGATTTCGGATCTGAGGAAATTGCTGAAAATTATATCAATTCAACATTTATGATTTTGCGTAAATACATTTCTTTGGGCGAATTAGAGGATATTAGAACGGTACTTCCTAGAGATCTTAAATCCATTGTATATCAAAATTTGATGTTTTAAAAAACGCTAAAAAATAAAGTTATGAAAAGTACTGTTCAAACCTATAAAGAAATTGACATTGATATAGGTGAAATATGTTTAAAAGGAAATTTAAGACTAGCCGACCATTCAAAGGGAATCATTTTATTTTCACATGGAAGCGGCAGCAGCAGACTGAGCATCAGAAATAATTATGTGGCAAGTTTGTTGATTGAAGAGGGTTTTTCAAGCTTGCTTTTTGATTTATTATCGGCCAAAGAAGACATGGTTTACGAAAATCGGTTTGATATTGAATTGCTTACACAACGGCTGGTGAAAGTCACAAAATGGGTGATGAAATATGAGGAAATAAAAAAATTGCCTATCGGATATTTTGGTGCCAGCACAGGCGCAGCTTCTGCCTTAAGCGCCGCCGCTGAAATGGGAAAAAGCATAAAAGCGATTGTTTCCAGAGGTGGCCGCCCAGATTTGGCAATGCCGATTTTAAAAGACATAAAAACACCTACGCTTTTAATCGTTGGCGGAGATGACGAAGTGGTTATTGAATTGAATAAAAAAGCAAAAGATACCATTGAAGGGGTATGTGAATTAAAAATTGTTGAGGGCGCCACACACTTATTTCCAGAAGCAGGAAAATTGGAAATTGTTGCCAAACTTACGGCAGATTGGTTTGATAAATATTTAAAAAAATAGCTAAAACAAATTGAGATGTTTACAAATAGGGAAGAAGCAGGCAATTTGGTTGCTGAGAAATTGTTGCAATACAAAGCCAATAAAGAGACCGTTATTGTCACAATTCCAAGGGGCGGCGTTGCTACCGGATATGCAATTGCCAAAAAATTAGCGTTGCCGTTGGAAATTGTCCTCTCCAAAAAGATCGGACATCCGTTTAACAAAGAATATGCAATTGGCGCCGTAACTTTAAAAAACAGTATTTTAAGTGATGCGGCTTTGGAAGTTTCACAAGTATATATTCATGACGAAACCGAACAAATAAGAAAGTTGTTGAAACAACGCCTTGAATCGTATTATGGAGACAGAAAGCCAATGGATCTTAAAGATAAAATAGTTATTTTGGTTGATGATGGAATTGCCACAGGAAATACAATGATTTCCTGCATTCAACTTATTGAAATGCAAAATCCGTTAAAAATTATTGTTGCTTTGCCGGTTGCACCGCCTTCTGCATTTAAAAAGATAAAGGAAATGGAAGAGGTTGACGAAGCAATTTGCTTGTCAACGCCAGTAAATTTTCAGGCAGTAGGACAGTTCTATGAAGAATTTAGTCAGATTGATGACAAGGAAGTCATAGAATTACTAAAAAACGCGAACGAAAAGCTTGGTTTGAAAAAAGCAAACTGAGCTGTTTTATTGACAATCTTTGGATATATTATTGAAATCACATTTTTGAATCACCTGTTTTTCCCTGCTTCCATATCTGTAAATGGTGATGCCCTTGAGGTTATATTCCCAAGCTGTCCAATAAATTTCGGCAATTTCTTCGGGGGAAGTATTTTCGGGTAAATTTATTGTTTTAGAAACCGCATTGTCTGTGAATTCCTGAAAGGCTTTTTGATGCAATAAATGATATTTCCAAGGGATTTCCTGGCTTGTTTCAAACACTTTTTTAAGTGAACTAGGAATTGCCTCATAGTTTTTTATGCTTCCGGTTTCAAATATGTGTTTCTTTAGGACGGTATTCCAAAGTTCGAGCGATTTCATTTTGTCTTTAAAAAGTTTGTTCACTTCAATCTGAGTTTTGCCGCCGAGAATTCCGGATCGTTTAAAGGCCAATGCAAATAAAGGTTCAATAGAATAGGAGGCATCTGCTATTACAGAAATCGTTCCTGTTGGCGCAATGCTGTTGCAGGTTGCATTTCTAAGTGGATTTCCGTTGTAGTGTTTGCTGTTTTTCCATTCGGGGAACATTCCTTTTTCTATAGCCAAACTTTTGGATGTTTGGTAGCTTTTTTCTTTGATAAACCGCATCACCTTTTTGGCTAAATCAAGCGCTTCCAAAGATGCATAAGGAACATTAAGTTTAATGAGCATTTCTGCCCAACCCATGACGCCCAATCCAATTTTCCGATTTCTTAGGGTAATTGATTTTATTTGTGGCAATAAATAATAATTTACAGAAACAACATTGTCTAAAAATCGAATGGCAGTTTCAATTGTTGCTGTTAATTTATCCCAGTTTATTTCGGCAAAATTTTCTTTTTGCGTTACCATGTGCGATAAATTTATGGAGCCGAGATTGCAACTTTCATAATCCAGCAAAGGTACTTCCCCGCAAGGATTTGTGCTCTCAATTTTTCCAATTGCAGGTGTCGGATTGTGCTTATTGACAGTGTCTAAAAAAACAAGTCCGGGATCGCCAGTTTTCCAGGCTTCATCAATTATCAATTGCCATAAAATACGTGCATTTATTTTTTTTTCAATTTTCAGCGTTCTTGGATTGATGAGTTTCCATACCTTGTTATTTTTTACGGCTTCCATAAAATCATTGGTGATTCCCACAGAAATATTAAAATTTTGAAGCTCGTTTTGGAAGGTTTTGATTGTTATGAAATCTTCAATATCCGGATGGTTTATGTTTAGAATTCCCATATTTGCGCCCCTGCGTTTTCCGCCTTGTTTCACATTTTCTGTTGCCGTGTCATAAATTTTCATAAAGGCAATTGGTCCCGAAGAAGTTCCCTGATTCGATGAAGTTTTATCATTCTTCGGCCTTAACCTGGAAAAATTAAATCCGGTTCCGCCGCCGCTTTGGTGAATTAATGCGGCATTTTTTAAGGTGGTGAAAATGCTTTTTAAACTGTCATTCACCGGTAAAACAAAGCAGGCGCTTAACTGTCCTTTTGGCGTGCCTGCATTCATAAGCGTAGGAGAATTTGGAAGAAAATCGAGATTGTTCATGAGGTTGAAAAATCGCTTTTCCCACTCGATTTTGTTATTGATTTCTGCGGAAGCCAAAAATTTTGAAACGCGTTTAAATAGTTGTTTGGGCGTTTCCATAATAATCCCGTTGCGATCTCTTAGAAGATATCGGTCATTTAAAATTTCCTTGGCATTTTTTGTTAAAGCAGCCATAGTGAGCGCTTATAAATAGTGCTTCATTTCGTTTTTTCGTTTTTGAAGTTGCTTTTCTATGTCACGGATGGTTTCATCGGTGGCAGCTTCAAAGCTAGCCTCATCAGAAAAAGCAAAAATTCTTGGACCGGGAAGACTTAATCTGATTTCACAAATTTTTCCTTTTCCTTTTGTGTCATGTTCTAATTTATAAAATACATCAGCCTTAATGAGCCATTCATATTTTTCAGCCATTTTAAGTAATCTTTTAATGGCGAAAGATTCCACAGCTTCACTTTTAGGCACTTGAACAAATTGAATTATAATTTCCATAATAAAATTTTTAAATTGAAATTTTAAGAACAATTAAAGTTATTCAAGACAGTTGCAATTGCCAATGATATATATCAAATACAGCGACACCAACACTAAATTTAGTTGGAAAAAAGTTGTTGTGGAAACTCTTTAAAATTTAAAGATTGGCAAGAACTCGTTTAAGTTTGTCTCCAATTTCCAATGCGATTGGGGCCAAAGATTCATTTACCACGGCTTGCATGGAAACAATCGGGTTTATGGCAGAAACTTCAATAATCCCTGGTTCTTTTTCCTGGACAATAACGTTGCAAGGAAGCATGGTTCCAATTTTATCTTCAGCTTTTAAAGCTTTGTAAGCAAATGGTGCATTGCAGGCTCCCAAAATTCTGTAATTGTAAAAATCAACATCCAGTTTTTTCTTTAAGGTGGCTTTTATGTCTATTTCGGTAAGCACGCCAAATCCTTCTTTTTGAAGTTCTGAAGTTACTTTTTCTATGGCTTCCTCAAAAGTGATGTTGTTTAATATGGTTGAATAATAATAGTCCATTTTTATAGGTTTTTGAATTTATAATTTGCTTTAGTAAACAGGTAATTTACGACATTTATTTCAATAAAAAATGTTAAAACTAAAACAGAAGATTCCAAACCACTTATATTGAATGGATTATAAAATTGAGTTATGCATCTTTTATTTTTGGAAATTGTGTTATAATGGGATTCTCAATGTTATTGTCGGCTGCGCTTTTGTCACAAAAGTATTGTGTTTAGGAAAATTCGTTTTTTGATAATTAAAACTGATGGTGGCAGCTTTGTTTGCATTTTTTGCAGAACTTATAAAAAATGGAATGCTGGCTAAACCGGCAGCCGCACCACCCAACATCATAAAACCGCCAGTATCTACTGAACTCCAATCATCCGATTCATCAAAGATAATTGCTCCAACAACAGCTATAGTTGTTTCGCCTGCGAGTAAAACCCAGCCTGTTTTCTTTTGACTTTTGCTTTTTTGTAAATAATCTTCTTTTGAAAGTGATGGATTTTATGCTTGGCAGAATGTATTTGCGGTAAAAAATAAGATAATTAAAAGAGCGGTAATTGTTTTCATTTGGAAAGGATTTTTAATTTTTTCACAGATAGGCTGTTTTTTTAAATAGAAACAGGAGGTCGCAACCTCCTGTTTCCTGAAGAGATTAAGTTTGTTTTATAACGCTAAACTAATTTTTCACATTAATTTATCTCTAAAATAACATCAATACTAAAATGAGTTTTAACTAAACAACAACTTGAAAATCTTCATTTCAATCTGCATTGCTCTTCGACAATGAAAATCTATTTTTTAATAGAAACAGGAAGCCGAAACTTCCTGTTTCCTGAAGAGGTTAAATTTGTTAGGTAATTTACGCTAATTTTAAATCTGGTTTATTGCTAAAACAACACCAAAATTAGTTTCAATTAAACAACACCCTTAACTTCTCCATTTCGGTTTTGCGCTATTTTTCAATAGTGCAAACCTATTTTTTAATAGAAACAGGAAGCCGAAACTTCCTGTTTCCTGAAGAGGTTAAATTTGTTAGGTAATTTACGCTAATTTTAAATACTGGTTTATTGCTAAAACAACACCAAAATTAGTTTCAATTAAACAACACCCTTAACTTCTCCATTTCGGTTTTGCGCTATTTTTCAATGGTGCAAACCTATTTTTTAGTAGAAACAGGAAGCCGTAACTTCCTGTTTCCTGAAGAGGTTAAGTTTTTAATAACGTTAAACTAACTTTTTGTAGCACTTTATTTCTAAAACAATACTAAAATTGGCTCTAATAAATAAAAACTCGAGACTCCTCATTTCAATCTGCATTGCTTCTCAACAATGAAGATTTATTTTTTTAGGAGAAGCAGGAAGTTTCAAGTTCCTGCTTCCTGAAGAGGTTAAGTAGTTAGTTTTATAACGATAACTAATTTTTCATAGCGTCTCATTTCTAAAACAGCACTAAAATTAGTTTCAAACAAACCATCACTTAAACCTTCATATTGATCTTCATTATTTTTCAACAATGGAGACCTGTTTTTTGATAGAAGCAGGAGGGGTCGGCCTCCTGCTTCTAACTTGAAGAAATTAAGTTGTTTACTATAACTTTTATTCAATTTCTTACGTCACCTTATTTCTAAGGCAAAACTAAAATTAATTTTAGTTATGGACATCTTAAACTCTTCAATATAGATCATATTGCTATGTAAAATGCAAATTTACATGTGTGGGGAAATTTTTTTTTTCTAAAAATCAATGAACTTTTTATTTAATGAGGTAAAATTAATACCAAAATAGTAAGCTTGAAATGATATGCATCAATTTGGCATATGATTGTTATCAGTTATTGAAATTTTTTTTCATCCTTTTTTTATTAAAATATCACAATTCCATAACCCATATTCAATAAGAATAAGCCAATAAAAAAGAGCAGCATATAAATTACCTGAACAAATTTAATATTGAGATAATCCAAATATAAAACGGTTCTTTTTGGAAAAATAAAGAGCGACAATCCGATTAAAAGTGCCAGCCAGCCAATTAAAGTGATGAGCAGTCTCCAATCATCTTCCCAAATATTATGGAATAAAATATTAAGCAATCCAATAACAATAGCTGCAAAAGAGATAACAATCACAAATTTTTGGTCTTCTAAATCTTTTATGATTTGTACAATTCTTTTTGGGTTGAAGCTTAATATCAAAAAGAAAATAATTAAGTACCATCCCCAAAATTTGGCTAAAAATATAGATGTTTCATCCATGATTGCAGTATATGTTTCTTACTCGTGTAAAACTAAAAACGGAATGTCGGTATGATAACTAATCTCTTCTACAGTAGGCCTGAATAAAATACGTTGAAAAAGATTAAGGTTCTTGGCAATCATAATAATCATATCAATATCTCTGCTTTCCACAAAACATTGAACGCCTTCTTCAATTTTTTTATTGGTGATTTTATGAAAACTATGCTTTTCTTCTGCAAAGAAATTGGTTAAAAATTCTTTATTTTCCCTTTGAAATTCGGTAAATTCTTCATCTTTTTTAACAATGTGCACAATTCTTAAAGTGGCGTCAAACATCTTGGTAAATTCCAAAATGCTGTTCAAAATTTTTGTTGGATAAAAAAGATGATAATCTGTTGGGAAAGCAATTTCTTTTAGGTCTATGAACTCTGCGTTTTCAGGAACAATCAGTACCGGACATTTTACCCTGGTAATTAAATCACCGGTATTGCTGCCGATCATTACTTTTTTTAGTCCTGATGCGCCTTTTGTTCCCATAACAATAAGATCAATATCTTTTTCATCAACGTGGCTTCTTACGGCGTCAATAAAATAATCATAATTGTTAAGTGTGTAAAATTTATGCTTTGGGTTGTGCGGTAATTCATTAATTTTTTTAAGTAATTTTTTTAAATTGGTTTTGGCCTGTTTTAATATGGTTTTGTCAATAACTTCAACAGCCGGAAGCGGCATTATTGGAGATTCACCACTGGCGTAGTTGTAAATTAAAGTGACATGCAATAGATAAAAATCACAAGCGGTGTTTTTAAAAAACGCCAAAGCGTATTTTAAGGCGTTCCATGAATTTTCCGAAAAGTCGGTTGGAATTAAAATATTTTTCATTTGACCTTTTTATTAGAGTTATGCTTAAAATTAGGTCCTAAAATTTTATTGTAAAATGATATATATCAATTGAATAAGTTAAAAGTTAAAAGTTCAAAGACCGAAGACTGAAGACTGAAGTTGAAAATTATCATTACAGGAATAATTTTGCTAAAATCAAATATTTTGGCTAATACACTTTTTTTAGTTTTTCAATATTCAAAATTTTGATATTTCTTCCTTCTATGTCAATAAGACCGTCTCTTTTAAAATCGGATAGTGTCCTTATAAAAGTTTCAGTTGCAATACCGGCGATACCTGCAAGATCGGTTCTTGATATTTTTGGATTGTCGTTGTGCGCTTTTTTCATTTTTTCTGAAAATTGCAGCAGGGTATTTGCAGTTTTTTTTCGCACCGAACTATAAGCCATTTGTAGCAATTGGTCTTTAATTTCCGATACGTTATCTGTCAAGTGATCTATCAATTCGAAGGTAACTTCGTGATTTTTTTGTAAAATATTTTTGAATTCGCTTTTTAACAATCGTAAAACTTTTACATTTTCAATGGCTGCAGCAGATTCCTGATACGCAATATTGTTTGAGAAGGACGTAAAACCAAAAAAGTCATCTTCTTTATGCAATCCCGTAATTAACTCTTTGCCTTGTTCGTCAATTTTAAATGTTTTTACGATGCCTTCGCTTATTAAAAACACAAAATTGGAATTATCTCCATCATGGTAAATAATCTCGCCAGGACTAAATTCGAATTCTTCTACATTATCCGCGAAAAAGTTTTTAAGATGATTAAGTGTTTTTAGTTCATTTTCTGCATAATAAAGTTCCGTGCTTCCAACTTTCTCCATATTTTCTTTAATGATGGCAACCCTGGCCAATCTGCTTTCTATGGCGCTAAAAAGTTCAGATTCATCAAAAGGCTTCGTGATATAATCATCGGCGCCCAAATCCATTCCTTTGCGGATATCTTTATGTTCTGTTTTTGCCGATAAAAAAATAAATGGAATATGTTTTGTTTCGGGTTCTTTTGAGAGTATTTGAAGCACGCCGTAACCGTTTAATTCGGGCATCATAATGTCGCAGAGAATAATGTCCGGAAGCTGTTTTTTGGCTTCAGAAACACCAATTTTGCCATTTGCGGCAGTATATACCTTATAATTGGCCAACTCCAAAAGTTCAGCAGTATTCTCCCTAACCACTTCATCATCTTCTATTAATAAAACTTTTTTCATGATTCCTTAATTATTGGCAATTCAACTAAAAAAACAGAACCTTTATTTTCTAGGCTTTTAAAACTAATGGTTCCGCCTAGGTTTTCTAAATGTTCTTTAACAATATTTAAACCAATGCCAGTTCCCTTAATATTCAACACATTCTCTGCCCTAAAATAGCGATTAAAGATAAATTTTTGGTCGTTTTCGGGAATTCCAACCCCTTTATCGGTAATTTTAAAAACGAGGTTATCTGCCTTTTTATATATTTCTAAATTAATATCTGTGTTCTCGGGCGAATATTTTATGGCATTATAGATGATATTATTTAGGGAAAGTTCTAAAATTTTTTCATCTTGGTGCAGCACAAAATCTGAAATGTTTTGAGAAATATTTATATGCTGACCGCTTTTCAAAAGCATATTGGCATTGTAAACCACCTCATTAATTACTTTGCTTAAATTAAAGACCGTAAATTTATAATTTACATTGCTGGTATCTAAACGCTCCACGGATAAAAAATCATTTAAAATATTATTGAGGTAATTTACTTTGTTTGTGATTGTTTTTAAATGTTTGTCCCTTTTTTCCTGTTGTTCGCTCAATTGGTATTTTTCCAATAAAATGACCGAGGTTAAAATACCGCTTAAAGGCGTTTTAAATTCATGGGAAACCAGCGATAAAAATTTAGATTTTAGTTCATTTAGTTCTCTTTCCTTTTTTAAGGCATCATTAATTTTACCCTCTATTTTAATTCTTCGTTGTAATTCTTTTTTATAATTGAGATTGACTTCTTTTAATTTTGCTATGGTTTTTTCCAATTTGACAGTTCCTATTTTAACTTTTTCTTCCAGCACAACATTTAAAGAATCTATTTTTTTTTCAGTTTCTCTATGAACAGTCATATCAATGATTAGGGCCATAACGAACTCTTTTTCATAAAGAGTAAAAGAATTTAGTGAAATTTCAAGAGGAAATTCTATGTTGTTTTTTGTTAAGCCAAATAAGTACAGTCCACTGGTGTTCTTTCCTCGGTTAATTTGTTTTGTAAAATAGTTTAATTGATTTTTATGGGTGGTTAGGTATCTTTTTGGCAGAAGGATATCTTTAGGTTGATTGAGCAATTCCCCTTTTTCATAACCAAACATTTTTTCGGCTGAAGAATTTGCGGCAATGATATTGGTATCTTTATCAACAATGAAAATCCCTCCAGGAATAGCTTCAAAAAGGATATTAAAGATATCTTGATTTTGATTAAACACCGTATTTTTATTGATTTTGAACAAAATTAATTTTGGATAAAAGGTAGTGAAAAAATAAATAGGTAAGATTGAAAAAGCGCAATATTTTAGAATGAATGATTTTTTTTGACAAAAGTGCCAACAATTCAACTAAATTTTGTCAATATCATTTAATTATACATTTATAAATATTACCTTTAATTTAATATGAAAAACCTAATGAACTTTGTTGAAAAGCAAAAAATGGCTGCTTTTGGTTTGCATAAATAAAATTGGATAAATTAAGTCATAAATTTTAATACAATAAATTTAAAAAAGGTATGCTAACATTTAAAAATTTTAATATTGCCGATTGGTTTTCATTTTACAGAATTGCTGCTGCACCATTTTTATTGCTTATTTTATGGTTGGATGAGCGGGAAGTTTTTACATCGTTCCTATTGGTAAGTTACTGTACGGATATGATTGATGGTTTTTTGGCGAGAAGGTTAAAAATAACAAGTCCAAGAGGCTCGCAATTGGATTCTTTTGGGGATCAAATTACTTTTGTGGTTGGCATAATTGGTTTGCTAGTTTATGAATTCGACTTCATGAAAGAACATTCCTTTTATATAATTCTTGTTTTTGTGCCTTATATTTTTCAAATGATTATCGCATTTGTAAAATATGGCAAAGCCACTGCTTTTCATACATATTTGGCCAAATTGTCGGCAATTACACAGGCTTTTTTTATTCTTTGGCTGTTGTTCTTTGGGCCAATTTACTGGTTGTTTTATGTGATGATTGTATTGGGTTTGCTGGAAACGATTGAAGAGATTGCACTTATTTTTATGTATGATAACTGGGTTGCGGGTGTTAAAGGCATTTATTGGGCACTTAGAGACAAAAGGCGGTTAAGAAAAAAAACAGCCATCAAAAAAAGAACAAATTAAACCATTTTGGGATGCGTTCGTATTCATTTTTTACCATTATGCTGTTATGTTTGGCCATATTGCTTGTGGATACGCTTGCTTTTTATTGGCTTAAATCCATTACCCAATTGTTACAATCGGTATTTTTGCAAAACTTTATTCATATCACTTTTTGGACATTCACCATTGGGCTCATTACCGCCATTATTTTACTGAGACTTAGATTAAAAGTGACACATCCTTACCTAAACCAATTATTGATAACGTCACTTTATGGACTTACCATATCGTCTTTTATACCAAAAATAATTTTCGTTGTCGTAATTTCTATTCTTTATTTCACAAACTATGTTTTTTCTGAGGAAGAATCACTAATTGCAATTCCCATTATAGGTTTATTTGCAGGATTTCTTCCTTTTTTGATGATTTGTTACAGCATTTTCAGAACACTTTACCGCTTTAAAGTACATCGCATAAAAATTAATTTTGATGAATTGCCTCCCAATTTCAACGGATTAAAAATTGTTCATATTTCCGACCTTCACCTTGGGAGTTTTCGTTCTCGCTATCATATTTTGGACAGAGCCATAAAGCTGATTAACCATTTAGAACCCGATTTTATATTTTTCACAGGCGATTTAGTCAATAACCACGCATGGGAATTGAAAGGCTGGCAATCTGTTTTAAAAAAATTGAACGCCAAAACCGGGAAATTTGGAGTTTTGGGAAATCACGATTATGGTGATTATGGCAAATGGAAATCAGAAGAAAGGAAACAGGCCAATTTCGAAACAATCAAATATTTTTACAAAAAAATTGATTTCAAATTATTGCTGAATGAAGCCGTCAGTATTGAAAATGATGGCCAAAAAATAGCCATTGTTGGCGTTGAAAATTGGGGAAATCCGCCGTTTAAACAATATGGCGATTTAAAAAAGGCTTTAAAAAGCGTTGATAATATTCCTTTTAAAATACTACTTTCCCACGATCCTTCGCATTGGAATGAAGAAGTTTTGGAAAAAACGGATATTGCACTCACGCTTTCTGGCCACACACATGGAATGCAAGCCGGAATTAATATTAAAAGCAAAAATTGGAGCCCTATTCAATATAAATATCAACATTGGGCTGGATTGTATAAACGTTTTAATCAATACCTTTATGTTACCAGAGGTTTGGGTTGGATGGGATTTCCCGGACGGCTTGGAATGCGGCCCGAAATTACCTTTATTGAGCTTCATCAATAATTGATGTTGAGAAATTATATTTTAACTAAATAATAGCGAAGATTTTTTAAGCTGCTTAATTTTATTTTGGGCAGTATCATAGCCAATGTTGAAAATTTCGTCAATATGGTTTTTGTCAAACATTCCAAATTTAGCCAATGGAGGATATAGCAATAAATTGCAATGGGAAAACTTTTGCGATGAGGCATTTGAAAAGTTTATTCTGATGGCTCTTTCCAACAAATCAACAGCATATTTTAAACTATCAGCTTTTATGTCACTTATTGGACTTACATAAATGCCTATTATTTGTTTACAATTTAATTTTAAAGGCGCTATCGGAAAATTATCCAGGATACCGCCATCAGCATACAAACCGTCGTTAATGGCAACAGGTGAACATATTCCCGGAAAAGCGGATGATGCCAAAATAGGCCTTATCAACTCACCTTTATCAAAAACTTTCAAATTTCCTGTAAGCATATCAACGGTAGTTACAAATAGTTTTTTTTGAAGCGCCTTAAAATTATCTTCAGGAAAATATTTTTTAAAGTCCTGATAAAAATTTGCTGGATCTATAATTCCTGGCTTTCCAAAAGCATATCTGGTTGGATAAAAAAGAGGGACGGCTTTAAAAAACGCCAATATTTCTTTAGGCGGATATCCTGCAGCATAGAATGCGCCTACCATGGCACCCATACTGCTGCCCGAGATGTGGGTAGGGTGAATGTTGTTTTCCTCAAGCGCCTTAATGACCCCAATATGAGCAATACCTTTCATGCCTCCGCCGGAGAGCGCCAATCCTATACTCATAATGGTTTTGTTTTAAACGATTAATTTCTTCTGTTAACAGAACTTCTTCTGTTTAGATTGCTTCTGTTGTCGTTGTGATATTTTTTTATGTCATCTCCAAAATAATTGTGGATTCGAACTTGTGGACTTCGTCTTAAATTAATATGGTTAAATCTGGCAGGCAAAACATTAGAAGTTATCCAAATGCCATTATCAAAATAGAGATAATTTCTTATTGAAAAATCATAATAAATCTCATGATCCGGAAAATAGATATAACGCACCACTTCGGCTCGATTTGGATAAAACCATGGCGGTGGCGGCGTTCCAATTCTTGAAGTTACCACCACAGGTCCGCAACTTTCTAATGATAAAATAAAGGAAAACAACATTACCAGCATTAAAAAAACAGTTTTTTTCATAATCTTAGTATTTAATAAAACTAATTTACAAAGAAGCTAAAATGGCTGAAATGATATATATCAATCTTGAAAGGCAGCTTCATTAATTTTTCTTTGCTTCTTCCTTTCGTTGTTGTTTCTCTAACTTTCTAAAATAACCCCTAAACAGAAAGTTATGTTTTAAAGCTTCCATATTATCATTTAAACGAGCGCTTCCTTCCTTAATATTTTTCATTGTTTCATCGATATTATTGACCAAAATAGTATCGTTTATCATATAATTTATGGTGCCTTCTCCATTTTTGAAATCTAAAACTACCGAATTTAAATTGTTAATGACTGAATCAATGTCCAAGCTCGATTGTTCAATGTTTTCAATAATTGATTTCATTTTATTTGCGGAAGCGGTATCGCTTAACAACACCGCAGCCAGGCTTTCATCATAATTAATGGCGGTGATAATTTTTTTCAATTCATTCACTGTTGCCGAAGCATTTGCGCTCGCTGTTCTTAAATTCACCACGGTTTGTTTTACTTCGGAAGCCATTTCCGCATCTTCAATTAACATGCCAATGGTGCCTTTTCCCTGTTTAATGGTTTCGGTTATCTTCAATAAATCGGAAGTTAATTTGGCCGCATTGTCATTGGTGGTATTGAGTGTTTCGAGCATATCGGTGGTTGATGTTTTATTGTAAGATTTAATGGTGTCGCCTGGTTTTAAAGCCGCAGAAATCTCTTTTCCGGGCACAATATTGATCACCATGCTTCCAACCAAACCATCTGAACCAATTGCGGCTACCGCATTTTTTTTCATATGTTTAAGCATTTTGTCTTCAATAATCATATCAACACAAATGGTGCTGTCATTAATCATCACAATATTTTTTACGGTGCCAATATTAATGCCGGAATACCGCACGTTATTGCCTAATATTAAACCGTTTACATTATTAAATACAGCGCTTATTCTAAAAGTATGGCCAAAAATATTTTGCTTGTTGCCAATTAAATAAAGTGCAAAAACAAAAATAATTGTAGCTATAAAAATAAACAATCCAAGACTAAATTTTTGTGTATTTGAAGTTTTCATAGGTGAATATTATTTAAAAAATGCCTGTATTTTTTCGTCTTTGTTAGTGGACAATTCCTCAAAAGTTCCTTCAGCATAATTAATGCCGTCAATCAATAAAATCATTCTGTTTGAAATTACCCTGGCGCAATCCACATCATGAGTGATAATAAGCGATGAGGTTTTATAATTTTGCTGAATATTCCGCATTAGCTGTATAATTTCTTTTGCAGTTATGGGATCTAGCCCCGTAGTTGGCTCATCGTAAATGATAATTTTTGGCCTCAAAATAATTGCCCTTGCAAGTGCAATCCTTCTTTTCATTCCGCCGGAAAGTTCATCGGGCATTAAATCTATCGCATCTTTCAATCCAACACTTTCCAATGCATCAAGCACCAATTTAAGGGATTCTTCTTCTGTTTTATTTTGCTGGCGCATCGGAAATTCCAGATTTTCCCGAACGGTCATAGAATCGTACAAGGCGCTTCCCTGAAACAGAAAGCCCAATTGTGTGCGCAACTCATTGAATTCTTTCTGTTCCAGTTTGCTGATATCTTTACCCATAATTTCAAGAGATCCCTCATCAGGCAGCATTAAACCAACCAAACATTTTATCATCACCGATTTTCCAGAACCTGATTTTCCCATTAAGACCAAATTTTCGCCTTCAAACAATTCCAAGGTAAATCCGTTTAGCACGTGATTGTCGCCAAAGCTTTTCTTTAAATCTTTGATTCTTAAAATGGGTTCTATGTTATTTTTTTTATCCATACCTAAAGTTCAAAGAAAATATCGGTAACAAAAACGGCTATAAAGTCGATGATGAATAAAAGCATGGAGGTATAAACTACGGCCGAATTTGAGGCTTCTCCAACGCCAACGGTTCCTTTTGTACAATTATACCCTTTAAAACTTCCCACCAAGCCAATTGCAAAACCGAAGAAAAATGATTTCACTGTGGCAGGAAGGATGTCTGAAAATTCAATGGCATTAAAAACCTTATTAAAATACAGTTGAAAAGAAACATCTCCTTTTAAAAATTCTATTAGCGATGAACCAAATAAGGCAATGGCATCACCAAAAATAATAAGCAATGGGATCATTAGCGTTGCCGCCATAATGCGGGTTACCACCAAATATTTAAACGGATTTGTGCCGGAAACTTCCATGGCGTCAATTTGTTCCGTTACGCGCATGGAACCCAATTCTGCCCCAATTCCCGAACTTATTTTTCCTGCGCAAATAAGCGCAATAATCACCGGACCAATTTCTCGCACTATTGAAATGCTCACCATGGAAGGCATCCAACCTTCTGCGCCAAACTCCATCAATGTTGGTCTGGATTGCAATGAAAAAACCAAGCCCAAAATAAAACCGGTAACACCCACCAACAATAGCGATTTATTGGCCATATTGTAACATTGCCGCAACAATTCTTTAAACTCAAATGGTTTTGTAAACACCTCTTTAAAAAAACGGCCTGCAAAAAAAGACAATTCGCCAACGTCAATAAAAAAGTTTCTGAGGGCATTTCCTATTTGAATGGATGTGATCATCAGTTTCAGCATTTTTTCCATCATAAAGTTATTGCTGATTTCTATCGTATAAAATGATTTATATCAATTTTACAGTCCTAAAAAAGGAATAAATTGATAATAATTTGACAGAATTCGAATTCGCGTCCGCTTAAAATGAAATTCAACAAATTTCTTTAAAAAAAAACACAAAAAACCACTTAATAACACCCATTACTTGATATTTATCATTTAAAGTTAAAATAGCAGTTTTTAACTTTACGGAAGTATGTTTAAACTTAAACATGAAAAAGTATTAAAAACCACTAATTCTTAAATTATGAAAATTAAAGAATCACAGTATCTCAAACAAGAAAACGATTTCCAGGAATTTTATAAAAAAAGTTCGAAGGTTCTTCCAAGTTTGAAAAAGTTCGCAGCTGCAAAATTAAAATTGGCCGAAAAAGAAGGCTTAATTGACAAAGGATTTTACGATGCCAATGAAATTTTAGATGAAGTGTTTATGGATGTTTTTAAAACTTATTCTGATGACATTGATGAAAAACAGTTAAAACAAACCCTCTTTTTAAAAACCATACTAAAAATAAACCATAAAATTGAGAGGGAGAATCAATTCGCCGACATTATAAATATTGATACTATTTTAAAGGATGAAATGAATTCATTGAAAGAAGATTATTCAATAGAGGCTGATGGAGATTATATATTTGATGAAGAACTTGATGATATTTCCTACAAACAAAACAGTTTTAATCCTGTTCATTTTATTTTAGACCAGCCAATGGAAATGGAACTCACCGGGAAATTGGATTTGAGCGATATATCGTTGGTTTCAGACAAAAACAGAATATTGTTTGGCGCTTCATTTTATACATTGCCACCTATAAGCAAAACCATTATTGAATTGTATGTATTTGGAGATCAAGAAATAGCTGAAATAGCTGAAACCTTGTCAGTTGATAAAAAAACAGTTCAAAATGTGATTGACAGGGTGAGAGAAAGGCTTGAAAAACTATAATATCAGAAATTTTTTATTAAGAAAATTAGTTAACTTTTCTGAATTACCGATTCAGATAGGGTGTTCTCGCTATTCGTCAAATAAAGCAAAAGGGTGGTTTTCCAAAAGTTTCGGACTTACATTTGTGGGTGTAATTGGCGTTATGGCTTGTGATTCATTAAAAAATATGTACTCATCAAATTGGGCAGGAAGCACTGCCTGAAAATAATGACTTTGGCGTTCTGTTTCGGGTCTGTAAATTACGCCTATCGCACGTTCAAGTTTTGGGGTGTTAAGCAGTTTTCTTAGTTTTTTGCCGGCAAATTGTTCGCGCAATGGCAATGTGAATGAACTTATTTGGGTTTTATGGCATAGGTTTTCATAACTTTTTGGCAAGGAATTATTGACTTTTATCACGTTCATGGCATTTCCCCAATTGTGTGCGGCTGCAACGGTGCCGGTGTGGGTGCCAAAACCAATATGGTACGATTTCTCGCCAAAATGTTCTTTGCACAAATGGCCAATATTAATTTCTCCCCTTGAATACATTTCTGTTGCCAAGGCATTTCCTATATGCGAATTGTGCGCCCATATAACAGCCTTTGTTTGGGGTCCAAAATAAGACAATAGCGATTTTAATGTGTAAAACATATGAAAGTCGCGCAAATTCCATGATTCCGCGCTTCCATAATACATCGCTTTATAATACCTTTCAGCATCCACAATCACATTTGCATTTTGATAAGCATAAAAATATTCGGGTGCATGGTTTAACTTATTTTTGTTTTTAAGTAAATCGACCAGCATTTTTAAAACTTCTTTTTCACAGCTTTCTAGTTGGTGGCTAACGACCAGTTTACCATAAATCGCGGGATCGGTCATATAAGGCGTAATGCATGAATACTTGCTTTTTGCCAAATTTGCCAAATCGGCATCAACCTTTTCTAAATAATTGATGACCAATTCTATGGAATTTTCCAGTCCGTATAAGTCTAATCCGTAAAATCCGGTTTTATTATTATTTTTTGCATTGTACTTTTTCATCCATTCCACAAAATGAAGCACTTCTTTATTTTTCCACATCCATTGAGGAAAACGCATAAATGGTGCCCAATCTTTTTGGGTTTGTTGATTTCTGACATAACTGTTTATTTGCTCGGCATCCGACCAATCAGCCTCGGCGCAAACAAAATTAAATCCTTTTTTTTCGATTAAAGCCTTCGTGATTTCTTGTCGCGTTACATAAAATTCGGAAGTTCCGTGTGAAGCTTCACCTAACAAAACAACTTGGGCATCTCCGATTCTTTCCAAAAGTTTGTCCATTGGAAATTCTTTAATACTGCTAAATGCTTGGGTTTTTGCTGTAATTTCATCAACAATTTCTTTTTCAGGGAAATCTTCAGTGCCTATTTCGGGCAATATTTTAGGATTGCGAATAAAGAAATTATCCTTTAATTTTTCAATGTTGTAACCGGTTTCTGAAACCCTTTCTATTATTTCAAATATAATGTGCGCCCAATCCGGACCTATGGGAACCAATAACTGTCCGCCAATTTTTAACTGTTCCTTTATATGATTTGAAACCTCTTCAAATTCTGAAGTTATTAAAATGGCATCGAACGGCGCTTTTTCTTTCCAACCCTTTTTATGATTGCCCACTGCGATAAAAACATTGGTAATATTTACGTTTTTTAATACTTCTAACGCCCATTCTGCATAGGCTTCATTCTCTTCAACAGTATAAACTTCCTTACAAATCCCAGAAAGAATGGCTAATACATAAACAGAATCTAGCCCAATTGCCAAAATTTTGTCGCCCGTTTTAATTTTTAGATTTTCCAGCATTTTTGCCACTGCGAAAATTCGCGGTTCAACTTTAATGAGCTCATTTTCAATGGTTGTGTTCTCAAAAGTATACGGATAAAATTCTTTTGATAAAAAAAATGTTTTAGGAATATTTTCAAAAGCATCAAGCAATAACTGATTTTTGATGCCTTTATCTTTTAATTGGGTTCGGATTTCAAATTTTTTCATGACAAGGTACTATTTGAGCATATGAAACAAACAGTTTTTTTGATGCATTTTTTTATATATCAATTTCCAAACTTATGGGGCAATGGTCTGATCCATAGAAATCTTGATTTATGGTAGCAGATTTTACTTTATTGATGAGCGATTCACTGATTAAAAAATAATCGATGCGCCAACCTACATTTTTGGCCCGCGAATTAAAGCGGTAAGTCCAATAAGTGTATGCCACTTCTTTTGGGTGAAAATACCGAAATGAATCAACAAATCCCGCGTTGGTTATGGCATTCATGCCGTCTATTTCAATTTGGGTATATCCCGCCGTTTTATTGTAATTGGCCGCGTCATTTTTTAAATCGATAGGATGATGCGCCACGTTAAAATCGCCACAGGCGATTACGGGTTTTACTTTATCCAAATCTTTTAAATATTCAAGAAAATTGGAATTCCAAACTTTCTTATAACCCAACCGTTCCAATTCTTGTCCGGAATTTGGCGCGTAAACATTTACAAGGTAAAAATTTGGATATTCAGCACAAATTAATCTTCCTTCCGAATCGCCATCAACCATAGATATTGAATCGTTGATATTTATGGGTTTAATTTTACTGAGCAATGCCGTGCCCGAATATCCTTTTCTGTCGGCCGAATTGTTATGAATAAAATAATTGGTAAAAGGCAACAATGTCTGGCTAACCTCATTATTGGCTGCTTTTGTTTCCTGCACACAAAGTATGTCGGGATTCATCTTTTTTACTGATTCAATAAAATCTTTATTTATGATGGCTCTTAGTCCATTTACATTCCAAGAAACGATACGCATAGCTGATTTTATTTATTAACGGGCAACTTTTTTAATAGCATTCTTTATTCAAAATGAAATAGACTTTCTGCATTTTAAAAAAACAGCCCTAATCAAACAAAGTTAATTAGGGCTGTAAATGATTTAAACAAATGATGATATTGCTCAACATTTACTTTAGTTAAGCATATTCTGGATGATATTGCACTTTTAGCTCATTTTTAACTTCATATACGCCAGGTGCGAAATAAGCCGCTCTTTGAGCTTCCTCTTTTTCGGCAATTGAATTAACGGTTCCGCGCAAGGTAACTGTATGTCCGTCAACTGCAACAGTAACGTTTCTGGCATTAACATCCGCAGAGCGTTCAAATGCTTTTGTAATTCTTTCTTTTATTTGAGAAGGTTCCAAAGCTTGTTTTATTTGAATGCTGTTGACCACGCCTTTTACGCCAAGCAAATTTTCAACTGCTTTTTTTGCGGCATCTTTTTGATAAAACCATTTTAGTTCTCCGGATAAATAAACCCAGCCATCTTCCACTTTTATAGAAACTTTTTCTTCAGGTACAGAAGTATCCCAGGCCAAAGCATTTACAACTGCTTTTGCAATTTCTTTATCAGTTTTTTTGTAGTCGGTTCCATATTTAACATCAATATCAAGTGCAACTGCTTTTACGCCTTTTACCGTTTTTACGGCTTTTTCTGCGGCTACTTTTTTTGTGTAATTGTCTACAACGCCGCTGAGCGTTACAACACCATCTTCAACAATAACACCAATTTTTGTTTCATCAATGTTTGGTTGCCAGGCCAATTCATCTAACACATCATTTTTAATTTCGGCATCGGTTTTCATAATAATATAGTTTTAATTAAACAAAATATTTAGAAGTCAAAAATAGGTTAACAGTTCTTCAATTAAAATGAGGGAAATCAATCAGCTAAATTTTTTATGAAAAATTTTATTAGGTAGTTTTTTTATTATTCTGAAAAAATGAAAATGATTAATTTTTGCCTATTGTGTGTTAAGTTTTTCTCCTAATATGTTTATTTTAAAACTATTATCCACAATGATTAATTATTTAAAACTATTAGAAATCGTTTTAAACCAAATGATTTATATCAATTCTTAAAGCGATGAAAATTTATAATTTTAAACGGTAAATCAGGGTTTAAAGAATTAAAATAACAGTAAAACGATGGAATCCACAAATGGCAATCTTAAAAATTATTTAATTGAAGAAAGTCCATTTCTTCAGGGGCCCCGTAATAGGCTTAAAGAATTATGGTTCACATTTAAAGTGCAATACTATTTTATAAAAGCGTTTAGAAAATTGCACTTTATTGGGCCTTGCGTTACTGTGTTTGGTTCGGCAAGGTTTGATGAAAACAATTTCTTTTATAAAAAAGCGGAAGAAGTGGGAGCGGCCTTGGCCAAGTTGGGATTTACCGTGATGACCGGTGGCGGACAAGGTATCATGGAAGCTGTAAACAAGGGCGCTTACGAAGCCGGCGGTTATTCCGTCGGTTGTAATATTGTGCTTCCGAAAGAACAAAAACCAAATGCCTATTTGCACAAATGGATCAATATTCCTTACTTTTTTGTGCGTAAATTTTTGCTGATGAAATATTCTTTTGGTTTTGTTGTGATGCCTGGCGGAATTGGAACTTTGGATGAATTGTTTGAAGCGCTTACCTTAATTCACACAAAAATGATCAAGGATTTCCCCATAGTAATTTTTGGCAAGGAATATCATAAGGAATTGTACCACCATATTAAACTCATGGCAAAAAATGAAAGCATTGAAAAGGAAGATATGAAACTGCTTTTTATGACTGATTCTGTAGATGAAATGATTGCCCATTTAAAAGTTCATGCAGTTAAAAAATTTGGGCTTAAAAATAAATCATATAAATCCAAATGGTGGTTTGGTGAATTAAAACCACCAAAAAAAAGAGTATAAAACAATAAAAAAGGAGCCAAAGGCTCCTTTTTTATTGTTTTAACAAGCGTTTAAAGGAAATTTCCTTCTTCATCACATTTCACTCTAATTCGGTCATCACCATTTTTCAATAAAATTTTGTATCTTTTGGTAATTTTACCTACATCGCCGGCATCATGATAGTTTACCAAGTAAACATCATTTGCGAAAGTCCAACCTGGATAGGTTCTTGCAACAGATTCAATAACTTTTTTAGGCAATGCCACATCTTTAAATCTTTCTGCAGTTCTTAAAATATTTCCTTGTCCGTCATAAGATGCCAAAATATAGCCATCCGGAATATAAAAGGACACTTCATAAGTTCCATATTCATCTACATAAAAATCAGCATCTTTAATATTGAAACCTGCCACTTTTTGTTCCAATAAAGCAACTGACACAGATGCATTTTCAAGACCTGTTTTGTTGAGATATTTGTAATTTGTGGCTGATATTACAACTTCAGACAATTCTTCGGTTCTTATCTGACCATAAGTTTGGATGGTTAATCCAAAAATTATTAAACCATAGATTATTTTTTTCATGTGTTAAAATGTTTAAATTAATAACTGAGCAAATAAAAAGATGCTTCTAATTTTATAGGTCAAAATTATTAATCATAACATATTAGTACAATGAGAAAAATCAATTTTAAAATGATTGGGAATGATTATAACCCAGATTTTTACCTAAAGGGGTGATTGTTATCAAGGTTCCGATAAAAAACAGCAAGGGTTAATTTATTTTAAGAGTAAATAATAAATTAAAAAGGCTTAAAAATTCAAATGAATTTTTAAGCCTTTTTTTGGTCGGGGTGGCAGGATTCGAACCTGCGACCTCCTGCTCCCAAAGCAGGCGCGATAACCGGGCTACGCTACACCCCGAAGGTGTGTTTACTTTTATTTATCTGGGCGTAGTTTATGCCGTGCTTGTCACGGTGCTACACCCCGAATAATTTCGGTGTGCAAATATAGGGCTAAAAATAGGTTTTGCAAGCAATTATTCGAAAATAAGTTTGTAAGGTCTCAAAATGGCAGATTGCAATTCGTAAATGCCAATATTTCTGCTTTTTCTGATGGTTTCTTTGCCTTCAAAAAACACCAAGATTGTGGGTTCAACAAAGGCGCTATATTTTGCCGCTATTTCAGGAGAAAAATTCATATCTATTTTGTAAAAAGCCATCTTCGGAAAATCGGCATTCAACAATTCTTGCACTTTAGGTTCCAAAGCTTCCCCAACATTGCATGAAATTGTAGAAAAATAGACCAAAACGGCAGTGTTTTCCTGCAAGATATTTTCAAGTTGCTCCAAAGAATTTATGGTTTTGATTTCGTTCATTTTATTTAGTTAATTAAAAATCAAATTTACCACAATTTTCAATTTGTAACGTAAGGAATGTTTCAAATGGTTTCTGGTTATAATGGCATCATAAAAAATAATGGCCAAAGGAGTTAATTTATAATAAATTGCCATAAATTTGTTACTTATTAAAATAAAAAAGTGATCATGTCTGATAAAATTGAAAGAATAAAATGTTTAATAATTGGGTCGGGTCCTGCCGGATACACTGCAGCAATTTATGCCGCCAGAGCCGATTTAAAACCTGTGATGTATACAGGAATGCAAATGGGAGGCCAATTAACCACCACAACTGAAGTCGATAATTTCCCCGGATATCCAGAAGGAACCGATGGAACTGTAATGATGGAAGATTTAAAAAAACAAGCCGAACGTTTTGGAACTGAAGTGAGATTTGGTGTGGTAACCAGCGTAGATTTCAGTAAAGAAGCTGGCGGTATTCATAAAGTTACGGTAGATGAATCCATTCAAATTGAAGCGAACACCATCATTATTTCAACAGGTGCAACCGCTAAATATTTAGGCATAGAAAGTGAACAACGTTTAATTGGCGGAGGCGTTTCTGCCTGTGCAACTTGCGATGGATTCTTTTATAAAGGACAGGAAGTGGTTGTGGTTGGTGCCGGCGATACCGCTGCAGAGGAAGCGACTTATTTGGCCAACCTTTGTAAAAAAGTGACTATTTTAGTGCGAAAAGATTTTATGCGGGCGTCAAAAGCAATGCAAAAAAGAGTGGAAACAACCAAGAATATTGAAGTGAAATACAATACCGAAATTGAGGAGGTTTTAGGTGAAAAGGTGGTAGAAGGCGTTCGCGTTGTGAACAACAAAACAGGTAAAAAAGAAGTAATTGAGGTAACCGGAATTTTTATTGCGATAGGGCACGTGCCAAATACCGATATATTTAAAGGTGTATTGGATATGGATGAAACGGGTTATTTAATCACAAAAGGGAAATCCACCAAAACAAATTTACCCGGAATATTTGCCGCAGGCGATGTGCAGGATAAAGAATACCGACAAGCAGTTACCGCAGCCGGCACTGGCTGTATGGCCGCTTTGGATGCCGAGCGTTATTTGGGGTCCTTGCATTAGAATTAAAAAAAATTATAAGTAAAGCCTAATATTATTAAATTAGGCTTTTTTTTATCCTTTAATTATTGCAATCGTTTTCGTAAATAGTAGTGCCATTAATAGGAAATGAGCCTATTTAGTATTTAATTTTGCCTAATAAATTAAGGTCATGGATTTGTTTTCAAATAGTTATTTTGTATTATTTCTGATAATATTAATTGGATTTATTATCGGTCGAATTAAAATAAAAGGGATTTCTCTGGATGTTTCCGCCGTAATTTTTGTGGCCTTGTTTTTTGGCCATTATGGGGTGGTTGTTCCTATTGATTTTCAATATATCGGATTGGTGCTATTCATTTTTACTATTGGAATCCAGGCCGGACCCAGTTTCTTTGAATCGTTTAAAAGGAACGGACGCGAACTGGCCATTTTGGCTTCATTACTTATTCTAAGTGCGGGATTAATCACTTTTCTGATTTCTTATTTCTTAGGCGTTGACAAAAATTTAGCTATCGGATTGCTGAATGGTGCATTAACCAGCACGCCAGGTTTGGCAACAGCCATTGATATTACAGGTTCTCCTTTGGCATCCATCGGTTATGGTATCGGTTATCCGTTTGGGGTTATTGGCGTCATTCTTTTTGTGAATTTTTTACCTCGGATCCTTCATATAAACATAAAAGAGCAGGAAAAAATATATAATTCTGAAATGACAGCCCTATATCCTGAAATTTTAGCCAAACATTTTGTGGTTGAAAATGAAAATGTAATTGGAAAAAGTCTTAGGGATTTAAGCATTCGTTTTATGACCAAAGCAGTTATTTCAAGGATTATGCATGAAAACACCGTGATTATTCCTGAAGCCGAGGTTATTCTGCAAAAAGGGGATACCATAAGAGCTGTTGGCTCAAATGAAGCATTAGAAAGAGTGAAACTGCTGGTGGGCCCGGAAACAAAAAAAGAAATTCCGTTAGACACCAAATACGATGTGCGTTCCATTTTAGTGACCAATAAAGAGGTGGTTAAAAAAACATTGGGACAGCTTCAAATTTTAGAAACTTATAATGCAACTATAACAAGAGTTAGACGCTCAGGAATAGATATTTCACCAAGTCCTTCCTTAAAATTGCAATTTGGAGACAAGTTAATTGTTATTTGCTCCAAAGAAAATATGTCGGAAGTAAGCCGAATTTTTGGGGATGACAAACTTTCAAGCACCGATTTTTTACCCATAGCTTTAGGAATTATTTTAGGAATATTGGTTGGTAAAATGAGTATTAATTTTGATAATTTTTCATTCGGACTTGGATTAACCGGAGGAATTTTAATTGTGGCGCTTATTTTGGGAAGAACCGGGAAAACCGGACCAATTATGTGGACAATGACCGGCGAAGCAAATCAAATTTTGAGACAGTTCGGATTGTTGTTCTTTTTGGCGGCAGTTGGCACCAGCGCTGGTTCCCATCTTGAAAGCACTTTTCAGGAATATGGCTTGGAGTTATTTGCATATGGAGCCCTAATTACACTGATTCCTATGATAATCACAGCGATAGCGGCACGTTATTTTTATAAATTAAACATGCTTACTTTACTTGGAACGCTTGCAGGAAGCATGACCAGCACACCCGGTTTGGCGGCAACAGACAATATGGTAGATTCAGATGCACCTGCGATTGCTTACGCAACGGTATATCCCATTGCAATGGTATTGCTGATTATCGTAGTGCAAATTTTGAGTTTGATTTGATGAAATTGTTAATAGTTTGAAGACCGAAGTAAAAATTAAAGTTTGAAGAAACGAATTTCATCAAACTTCTTAGAAGCTCATTGGTAATAATGCCTGACAGACTATTTACCAACTATTTTTCAGTATTATGCCAAATTGATAATTCAACATCCAAAATTCATAATTCACAATTCTAACGCGTTAGGGGTTGAAGTGGAAATCCTTTTTTGAGGTTTTTTCCGAAAAAAAGTTTGCAACGAAAAACCCGACCGCTTTTTAGCGGGAACGCACAAAATATTATGATTGTTAAATGATTACCTTTTGAAGAGGCCAGCTTTGTCAAAAAATTCTGTCAAAGTGATTTTAGGATTCGAAAATAAATAAACTTCACCTGAATTTTTTATTAATAAATCTACTGTTTCTGTGGCATTTATATAAGCAATTGAATTGTTTGAAGTATTTACCACAGCAGTTGCGGATTTAAAATCTTTTCCTTTAAAAGCGCTGTTATGTAAAGTTTCTATTTCAAAATTGGTGGTGTTGCCGCTCAAATTAACGGAAGCCCTGTCCAAAGTATGGATAACCATATTTTTGGTGTCAATAATTCCCTTTATGTTGCTTGATTCTTCTGAAATTATAAAAGTGTCTTCACTCAAAATTTCCAATTCTAAATTGCTTGTTTTTTTAGCATTGATATGAACAATTTTTGAGCTCAGTTTTAAATTGATATCCGAATTGTCAAAAGCACTTAAAGCAATGGCATCAATTCGAAGGGAATTGTTCGATTTTACCTTGGCTTTGTTGTAGGCATAAATTTCATCCAATGCACTGTTTACTTTCACATGGACGATTAATTTCTTGGTTCTCACTATTTTAGAACTCGTTTTTATAACTAGCGATCCGTTGTTAATTTCAGTAATTATGGCACTTTGTATGTTGGAATCAGTTTCAACCATTACAGATTGCTTGTCGTTATAAACCAATAAAACGGTTACGTCATCAATGACTTCAATTTTCGTGAATTCTGAAAGATCTCTGTTTTCTATGGTTACATCTTTGTTTCCTATTAATTTTTCTTGTGCGTTTATGGCAGAGAAAATAAGTAAAAAAGAAACTAGAATTCGTGTTTTAACTGTTTTCATTGAAAGGTTTTCAACAAAAATACGCAAAATAAATTTTACATTTAATTTGTGTATTTAAAAATCTATGCTAAATTTGCAACAAATGACATTAAAAAATACAAATACTAATTGGTGGTGGAACTCTCTTAATTTATAAGCGAGCCGAAACTACTATATTTATATTTAAAATATATAACAAAAGGACTTATCTCGCGGTAAGTCCTTTTTTATTTGAACAAAATACGATGAAAGAATTAAAATTTAAGACAATTTCTAAAACGTTGTTGGCAGACACGATAACGCCAGTTGGAATGTACTCGAAAATTAGGGACAAATACGCCAACAGTTTGCTGCTGGAAAGCTCCGATTATCACAGTAAAGAGGAAAGTTTCACCTTTATTTGCGCCGAACCTATGGTGACCTTAAAGGCTGATAATAATGTATTTACGTATCATTATAAAAATAAGGAACACGACCGCAAGGAAATAAATCGTGATTTTTATCCGATTTTTGAAAGCTATACTGATACGGTAAAAGTGGATTGTGATGCTGCCATAAAAGGTTTCAACGGATTTTACGGCTATGTTTCTTACAATTCCATTCAGTATTTTGAAACGATCAAACTAAATGCCAAAAAAGCGGCTTCCGAAATTCCCGATTTTCAGTTTAGCTTTTTCAAATTCATCATTGCCATCAACCATTTTAACAACGAACTTATTTTAATTGAAAATATTGCCGAAGGCGAAGCGTCAAGAATTCATGAAATTGAAACGTTGATTAACGCTCGCACTTACGGATTGTACAATTTTGAGACAGCCGGCGAAGAATCTTCCAATTGTACCGATGAAGATTTTAAAAATTATGTGGTTAAAGCAAAAGAGCATTGCAAACGCGGCGATGTGTTTCAATTGGTGTTGTCGCGTCAGTTTCAGCAATCTTTTAAAGGTGATGAATTCAATGTTTACCGTGCTTTGCGCTCCATAAATCCGTCACCGTATTTGTTTTATTTCGATTATGGAAGCTTTAAATTGATGGGTTCTTCGCCGGAAGCACAAATTAAGATTGACGAAGAAAAAGCCATTATCAACCCGATTGCTGGAACTTTTAAACGCACCGGAATAATGGCGCAAGATATTTTGCTGGGTGAAAAATTATCAAAAGACAAAAAGGAAAATGCGGAGCATGTAATGTTGGTTGATTTGGCCAGAAACGATTTAAGCAAACACGCAAGCAACGTAAGTGTTGAAGTTTTTAAAGAAGTGCAATATTTTAGCCACGTGATTCATTTGGTGTCAACCGTTCAGGGAAAACCTATCGGGAAAGCCATTGAAATTGTGGGAGACACCTTTCCTGCAGGCACATTAAGCGGCGCGCCAAAGTTTAAAGCGATGGAATTGATTGATACATATGAAAACCAGACACGTGGATTTTACGGTGGCGCAGTCGGATTTATAGGTTTAAACAATACGGTGAATTTGGCCATTGCCATTCGATCATTTGTGAGTAAAAACAACACCTTGTTTTATCAGGCAGGCGCTGGAATTGTGATCAATTCAACTGAAGAAGGGGAATTACAGGAAGTAAATAACAAGTTGGCGGCATTAAAAAAAGCGCTGATTTTAGCAGAAAAAATATAAAAAAATGAAAATACTCATCATAGACAATTACGACTCATTTACCTACAATTTGGTCCACTTGGTCGAGAAAATTACGGGCGAATATCCTTCGGTTTTCAGAAATGACGAAATTACGGTTAAAGAAGTTGGAAAATACGATATCATCATGCTTTCTCCCGGACCCGGAATTCCTGATGAAGCCGGAATTTTAAAAGAAGTGATTAAAACCTACGCCGCAACAAAACCAATTTTTGGCGTTTGTTTGGGCTTGCAGGCCATCACCGAAGTGTTTGGAGGTTCGTTAGAGAATTTGGAAAATGTATTTCACGGCGTTGCCACCACGATGAAAGTTCAAAGTCCGGATGCGGTTATTTACAAAAATATTCCTGCGGAATTTGAAGCGGCGCGTTATCATTCCTGGATCGCTTCATTAAGTGATTTTCCCGAAGAATTGGAAATTACGGCGGTTGATGAATTTGGATCGGTGATGTCTTTGCAGCATAAAAAGTACAATATTTGTGCGGTTCAATACCATCCTGAATCTATTTTAACACCGATTGGAGAACAAATTATCAGAAATTTTATAGAAGCAAACTCATAATGAAGACGATATTAAGCAAATTAATTGAACAGCAATATTTAACAAAAGCGGAAGCAAGCGAAGTGCTTGTGCAAATTGCGAACAACAGCTACAATGCTTCTCAAATGGCGTCATTTTTAACCGTTTTTATGATGCGGCCAATTTCTGTGGAAGAACTTTCCGGCTTTCAGGAAGCCTTGTTGGATTTGGCGGTGAAAGTTGATTTATCGGAATTTAACACGATCGATTTATGCGGAACCGGCGGAGACGGAAAAAACACTTTTAACATTTCAACCCTAACATCATTTATTGTTGCAGGAACAGGAAATAAAGTGGCCAAGCACGGGAATTACGGTGTTTCTTCCGTAAGCGGTTCCTCAAATATGCTGGAGTTTCTGGGTTATAAATTCACCAACGACGAAACTGTTTTAAAACGCCAGATGGAGCGCGCCAATATTTGTTTTTTGCATGCGCCTTTGTTTCATCCGGCGATGAAAGCTGTTGGTCCGGTGAGAAAAGAACTGGGCGTGAAAACATTTTTCAATATGTTGGGGCCATTGGTAAATCCGAGTCGGCCACAAAATCAGATGGTTGGTGTTTTCAACTTGGAAGTGGCGAGAATTTACAATTATTTGTTGCAAAAAACAGCCACAAATTACGGCATCGTTTACAGTTTGGACGGCTATGATGAAATTGCATTGACAAGCGGATTCAAATTATTTACCAAAGAAAATGAACAACTGATAACGCCCGAAGAATTGGGATTGAAAAGATTGAACCAGTCCGATATTTACGGAGGAAATTCAGTAAAAGAAGCCGCAGAAATTTTCAGTTCCATAATAAATGGCGAAGGAACCGATGCCCAAAATAATGCCGTTTTGGCAAATGCCGCGTTCGCCTTAAAAATAATTGACAGCAACAAATCTTTTGAAACAGCATTTGAAGAAGCCAAAGATTCCTTGTTCGGATTAAAGGCAAAAGAAAGTTTAAATAAATTAGTTAACTATTAAGGATAAATTATTAATAAACCTAAGCGTCATGCTGAACTTGTTTCAGCATCTCAATAAATTAGAAAATGAACATTTTAGAGAAAATAATCGCCTATAAAAAACTGGAAGTCGCCAAATTGATGCGCGAAGTTTCCTTGGAAAAATTGGTGAAAAGCCCAAATTTTAACCGCACGCCAATTTCCTTGAAAAAAGCGCTGACCGCTAAAAATTCGACAGGAATTATTGCCGAGTTCAAAAGAAAATCGCCATCAAAAGGAATTATCAACGATAAAGTGTCGATTGGCGAAGTAACGCAAGGTTATTTGGATGCCGATGTTGCCGCACAATCTATTTTGACCGAAACGGAATTTTTCGGCGGAAGCATTATCGATTTAATTCAGGCACGTGCCGTAAACGAAACCATTCCAATTTTAAGAAAGGACTTTATTGTGGACGGATTTCAAATTGTGGAGGCAAAAGCGATTGGTGCAGATGCCATTTTGCTGATTGCGGCCTGTTTGACAAAAGAAGAATTGAAGAATTACGGCAAGTTGGCCGAAGATTTGGGAATGGAAGTGTTGTATGAAGTGCACAATCAGGAAGAATTGGATAAAATTGACTTGAACCATAAAATCATCGGCATTAACAACCGGAATCTTAAAACATTTGAAGTCGATTTAGAGCATTCTATTGCATTGATAAAAAACATTCCGGAGAATTGCATCAAAGTTTCTGAAAGTGGCATCAGCGACCCAAGAATTATAACCGGACTTAAAGAATACGGGTTTCAAGGGTTTTTAATTGGCGAAACTTTTATGAAAACGGAAAATCCGGGATTGGCGTGTTTGGAATTTATTTCTCAAATCAGGTAATATGAAGATTAAAGTTTGTGGTATGCGTGACAAGGAAAATATTTTAGGCTTATTGGCTTTGAAACCAGATTTTATCGGATTTATATTTTACGATAAATCAAAACGCTTTGTGACCGATTTTCCGCAAAATGAAATTCCTTCAACCACCAAAAAAGTGGGCGTTTTTGTCAATGAAACTATCGAAGAAATTATAGAAAAAGCAAATCAACACACATTGGATTTTGTGCAGTTGCACGGAAATGAAACTTCGGAATTTTGTGAAAAACTGGTAGCTAAAAATATAAAAATCATCAAGGCATTTTCTGTGGATGAAAATTTTGATTTTTCAGCAATAAAATCTTTTGAAAAGCATGTTTCTCTTTTTTTATTCGACACAAAAGGAAACAATTACGGAGGAAATGGCATCAAATTCAATTGGGAGTTGCTTCAAAAGTATTTAGGAAGAAAGCCTTTTTTATTGAGCGGAGGCATCAGTATAAATGATGCGGCCGAAATTAAGAAAATAAAACATCCCGCATTTTTGGGAATTGACATCAACAGCGGTTTTGAAATGGAACCCGGGTTAAAAAACATCAAAGAAATTAAAGAATTTAAAAGTTTATTAATATGAGTTATTTTGTAGATAAGAAAGGTTATTACGGGGAATTTGGCGGGGCTTTTATCCCGGAAATGCTGTATCCGAATGTGAAAGAATTGGAAGATAATTATTTGAAAATTATGCAAGAGCCTTCTTTTCAAGAGGAATTTCAAAATTTGCTAAAGGAATATGTAGGCAGGCCAACGCCCTTATATTTTGCAAAACGACTTTCGGAAAAGTACCAGACAAAAATTTACTTAAAACGAGAAGATTTGTGCCATACCGGCGCCCATAAAATAAATAACACCATCGGACAAATATTGGTGGCGAAAAGGTTGGGGAAAACCAGGGTGATTGCAGAAACTGGCGCAGGGCAACACGGCGTTGCAACCGCTACGGTTTGCGCATTGATGGGCATAGAATGTGTGGTTTATATGGGCGAAATTGACATTGCGCGACAAGCGCCAAACGTGGCCCGCATGAAAATGTTGGGCGCTAAAGTTGTGCCGGCATTGTCGGGCAGCAAAACGTTAAAAGACGCCACAAACGAAGCGATTCGAGATTGGATCAACAATCCGGTAAACACGCACTACATCATTGGTTCGGTAGTTGGGCCGCATCCGTATCCCGATATGGTGGCACGATTTCAATCGGTGATTTCAGAAGAAATAAAAAAGCAATTGAAAGTGCATGAGAACAAGGAAAATCCCGATTATGTCATTGCCTGCGTGGGCGGCGGAAGCAATGCCGCAGGGGCTTTTTACCATTATTTGGATGAAGAAAACGTGAATTTAATCGCTGTTGAAGCAGCGGGTTTGGGCATTCATTCCGGGGAAAGCGCCGCAACCAGCATTTTGGGAAAAGAAGGCGTGATTCACGGAAGCAAAACGTTGTTGATGCAAAGTGAGGACGGACAAATAACGGAGCCTTATTCTATTTCCGCAGGATTGGATTATCCGGGAATCGGACCATTGCACGCCCATTTATACAGATCCAAACGCGCTGAATTTATTTCAATTACCGATGCTGAAGCGATGGAGGCAGGATTGGAATTGTGTAAATTGGAAGGCATTATTCCGGCTATTGAAAGTGCCCACGCACTGGCGGTTTTTAACATGAAAAAGTTTAAGGAAAGCGATGTTGTGGTGTTGAATTTATCTGGACGCGGCGATAAGGATTTGGACACGTATGTAAAATATTTTAAGTTGTAGAAAATGAACAGAATAAATCAAAAATTACAGGAAAATAAAAAATTGTTGTCCATTTATTTTACGGCTGGTTTTCCGAAGATAAATGACACGGTTTCCATTATTGAAAATTTGGAGAAAAGCGGTGTCGATTTTATTGAAATCGGTTTGCCTTTTAGCGATCCGCTGGCTGACGGACCAACCATTCAGGCGAGTTCCACAAAAGCGTTGGACAACGGAATGACTTCAGAAGTCCTGTTCAATCAGCTAAAAGATATTCGTAAAACGGTCAAAATTCCCTTAATAATTATGGGTTATTTCAATCCGATGATGCAGTTTGGGATTGAAAATTTCTGCAAAAAATGCGCTGAAATTGGCATCGACGGATTGATTATTCCCGATTTGCCTTTGGACGTTTACAACGATAATTACAAAGCCGTTTTTGTAAAATATGGTTTGATTAATGTGTTTTTGATTACGCCGCAAACATCATTGGAACGCATTCAGTTTATCGATAAAATTTCGGACGGATTTATTTATATGGTGAGTTCGGCCAGCGTTACCGGTTCACAAAATGCTTTTGGAAAAACACAGGATGATTATTTTAAGCGCATTGCCGACCTGAATTTAAAATCGCCTCAAATTGTTGGATTTGGAATTTCAAATGCAGAAACGTTTAAACAAGCGACTAAATATGCAAAAGGTGCCATTATTGGCTCTGCATTTGTGAAATATTTGGATGAAAATGGCACAGCCAACATAAATAAATTTGTGAGTGGCATTATAGATTGATATCTTTAACAAAAATCAAAAAATCAAAAAATGGAATTACCTAAAAGAGCCGGAGACAATCCTATAGCAGTTGAATTGGAAGAAGGAAAAAAATATGCCTGGTGCACTTGCGGCTTGTCTGAAAGTCAGCCATTTTGCAACGGATTGCATAAAGGCTCAGGAATGAGTCCGATTGTTTTTACTGCCGAAAAAACAGAAACAAAATACTTGTGTACATGTAAACAAACCAAAAATGCGCCTTTTTGCGACGGCTCGCATAAATAATCAGAAGAACTTTTTATACTGCAGCACCCTAAAATCAAACGTATTGAATTTAGGGTTTTGTTTTTTTAAGAATTGGTATTGCGGGTTGCTTCCAACCGCCCGGTTTGCGCTTCCGGAAGGCGCCGTTAATGAAATGACTTTTATTTTTCGGATTGTTTCATCTTCAATAAATTCAAATTCATGAATTTTTGGCGTTTCCGCAGAAATTAGTTTAAACGGTATATTTTTTTCTTTTAATTGTCTTCTCAAATGATATTCCGGTCCGTTTTTGCTGCTTCCGCCAGTTAACAAAAGTGTTTGGACTGAAGTATGTTTTTTGATGTAAAACAACAAATCTCTTAATTCAATAGTTGACATTCCCAAATCGGAAGCGTCCATTTTTTTTCGTTCGCAAGATTCAACAATATCACAAATGCCCATATTATTTTCAATCAAGAATTTTTTTCGTTGTTGAATGGCCAATTCAGTCGTTTCAAAAAGCAGGTTCAACGTAAATATTTCGTCTAAAATTTTCCATAATTGTCCGTCAATGCTGCCATAACAAAAATCAACATCGCCCTTTTTTAAAATTCCCATTGAAAAGCGGGGAGGAGGCAAGGTGCCCACAATAAGTTTAGTTGCTCCTTCAGGAATAAACGGTTTGTATGGATGTTTATGAGTAAACATTGGTTGATATTAGGTTTTCTTTAAATAATTGTTAATTGTGCCAATATAAAGACAAAAAGTAAATGAAGTGAAAAATACGATGTAAATTTGCCATCGAATTAAATTTTATGATAGAAACGGTAATTAGGTTTTTTAAAAGTCTGGATTTTCTTAAAGGAATTGTATTGGCAGTGGCGATGTTGATACCTGTTTTTTTGAGCATCTATATTTTTGAGGATATCAGTATTGGTTTCAGTATCGCTCTGGGCGTTTTGTTTTGTTCGCCAACCGACGTGCCCGGAAGCAACAAACACGTGTTTTTTGGGATATTAATAGCCACATTTTTATCGTTTGGATTAACCTTGCTTTTTGGTACTGTTGCCAATACTTTATGGTTATTATTGCCTTTATTGGGTATTTTTGTATTTCTTGTTTCTTATATTTCAGTTTTCGGTTTTAGGGCTTCATTGATTTCCTTTGTTGGTTTGCTGGCCATTGTTTTAAGTTTTATCCATGATTATTCCGAAGTAAGTTTGCTGTTGCATGCTTCATTAATTGCGCTGGGCGGCTTGTGGTATTTGTCGCTTACCTATTTAAAATCAATTTTGTTTACAAAAATTCAGGTTGATCAATTGTTTATTAAAACCATCGAAAAAACGGTCGAATATTTAAGAATTAGGAGCGAATTGCTAGGTGATTCAGACAATAGAAAAGATTTGCAGCACAAATTGTTTGAACTTCAGATTGAAATAAATGAACATCACGAAACGCTTAGGGAAATAATTTTAGCAAGCAGGAATAAATCAGGATCTTCAAACAGAACCAGAAGGCAACAATTGATTTTTACCGAATTGGTGGATATTTTGGAACTCGCCATAGCAAATCCGGTCGATTATGAGAAGTTTGATGTTGTGTTTAAAAAACACAAAGAGAAAATAGCAGAATTTAAAATGTTGGTTTTTGAAATTGCGAATCAATTGGAGCACATTTCAAAAGTGATCAGAAAAGAAGAAAAACTTAAGGAGAATACCAAAATTCCCGAGATTTTAAGAAACATTGACAGGCATATTGATTATTACCGCATTTTAGTGGGTTTGCCAAAAGCCAGGGTGGGAGCTTTAATGTTGTTAAATCTTAAAAATTATCAGGAGAAGCAGGCCCAAAACGTAACGGCTATAGAACGGGTGTTGAATAATTACAGGAAAAATGATGAAATTTTAAGTTCAAGGGAAGCCAACAGATTTATTACGCCACAGGATTATGATCTTAAAAAGTTAACCGAAAATTTTAGTTTTAATTCTCCAATTTTTAAACATTCATTGCGGTTGGCGGTGGTTGTTTTGCTTGGTTTTGCGATAGGAAAATCATTTTCTATGCAAAATCCCTATTGGATTTTACTGACCGTAATAATCATTATGCGCCCAAGTTTTGGGCTAACAAAATCTAGGTCAATTCATAGGGTTGTTGGCACGTTGATAGGCGCAGCAATTTCAACCGTAATTATATTAATTACCCAAAATACCATTGTTTATGGTATTGTTGCCGCAATTTCTCTGCCGTTGGCTTATTCTTTAGTTCAATTAAATTTTAGAAATGCCGCAGTTTTTGTAACGATCAATGTTATTTTCGTATATGCCATTTTTGAACCCAATATTTTATCGGTAGTTCAGTATAGAATTGTAGATACTTTAATTGGTGCCTCATTGGCATTTGCTTCAAATTATTTTTTATGGCCAACCTGGCAATTTCAAAATATTAGTGAAAATTTCAGCAAAGCGATTACATCCAATCAAAATTTTTTAAAGCAAGTCGCCGTGTTTTATCGCGAAAAAGGAGAAGTTTCCACGGTCTATAAATTATCGAGAAAAGAAGCTTTTTTGAACATAGGCGACTTAAATGCGGCATTTCAACGGATGAGCCAGGATCCTAAATCCAAACAAGTGGAACTCTCCACAATTTATGAAATTGTTGTTTTTAACAATACTTTTTTATCGTCTTTAACCGCTTTGGGAACTTTTATAAAAAATAACAAAACCTCTGAAGTTCCTGAAGAATTCAATATTTATGTGGAAAATATCTGTTCAAATCTTGAATTGGCAAAACAGGTATTGGAAAAAAGTGAGGCTGTAAAAGAGGTGAATTCAACGAATCTTAAGGACGCAGAAAATTTATACGATACTTTTTTTGAAAATCTTTCCAAAAAACGCGACCATGAAATTGCATTTGGTGAGGAGCATTCTATGACAACCCGAGTGAAGTTAAGAGAAACATTGCTGATTTCCGAGCAGTTGAAATGGCTTTATAATTTGTCGGAAAAACTAATTGCTTCCGCAAAAAAATACAATTCAACTGTTTAGAAGTATGCTATAAATTTGGGCGTTCCCCTGCGGGTCGGGTTTTTCGTTACAATCTTTTTTTCGGCGAAAACCTCAAAAAAGGATTTTCACTTCAACCCCTAACGCAAAATGAATTACGAATTTAGACCTGACTGCCTCAGGCAGGTTTAGGATTTACGATTTTTTAGATTTGCTTGAAACCTGAAACTTTCAACTCAAAAAAACTACTTCACTTTTACGCCGCCAACATAGGTTTCATCAATGGTAATCGCTGGAATTTTATTCGCTTCAATTTCCATAATGTTTTTGTTAAGCATAATAAAATCGGCCATTTTCCCTACTTCAATGCTTCCTTTTTCTTGTTCCTCAAAATTGGAATAGGCTGCCCAAATGGTCATTCCTTTTAAAGTTTCTTCTCTTGTTAAAGCATTTTCCATTTGAAAACCATTTTCAGGGAAATTGTTTAAATCTTTACGGGCAACTGCCGCGTAAAAAGTTAACAACGGACTTACTTTTTCAACCGGGAAATCGGTTCCCAAAGCTATTTTACTATAAGTGTTCAACAAAACTTTATAGGCATAAGCGCCTTTCATACGCTCGGCACCAACCCGATCTTGCGCCCAATACATATCAGAAGTTGCGTGTGTTGGTTGCACAGAAGGCAAGATATTTTCAAAATAATTAAAATCGTCCGTATCAATAATTTGCGCATGCTCAATTCTCCATCGGCTGTCTTTTTTTCCTTTTAAAACTTCTTTGTAGGTTTTTAACATCACGTAATTTGCTGAGTCACCAATGGCGTGTGTGTTCATTTGAAAGTCGGTTAAGGCAATTTTTTCGGCATATTCTTTCAGTTTTTCCAGAGGTGTTACCAAAGCACCAAAATGATTGTGCTGGTCGCTGTAGGATTTTTTCATAGCGGCGCCACGTGAGCCCAATGCACCATCAGCATAGACTTTAAAAGAGCGCACGTTTAAACGATCGGTCTTTATAATGCCTTTTTTTGCATAATAATCAATGTTTTTATCACTTGCCGAAACCATGGCGTAAATCCGCATTTTCAATGCTCCGGCTTGCTGCAAGCTGTCAATTAATTCAATGGTTTCTCTTGAAAGTCCGGCATCATCAACGGTTGTTAATCCCAAATCGAAACAGATTCTTTCTGCATCTTTTAAGGCTTCAATATTTTCTTTTTTAGAAGGTGCAGGAATTTTAGCTTCAATTAATTCCATTGGCGCATCAATAAAAATACCTGTTAATTTTCCGTTTTTCTGAAGAATTTCTCCGCCCGAAAAAGGCATTTTTACCGTAATTCCAGCCAAATCTATGGCAGCCTGATTTGCCAGCAGCGCGTGTCCGTCTATTCTGGTAATGGCGATTGGCGTGTTTGGAAACAATTCATCCAATTTATCTTTTGTTGGAAATTCTTTCACTTCCCAATCGTTTTGATCCCAGCCACGGCCCGTGATGTAAGCTGCATTATGTTCTTTTTGAAAATCAACAATTCGCTGCACAACTTCCTCAAAACTCTTGGTTTCTGTTAAATCAACTTTTTGTTGTTGCAATCCCAATCCAAAAAAATGGCAGTGTGCATCAATAAATCCGGGAACAATTGTTTTTCCTTTTGCATCATTTACATAGGTTGCGGCATATTTTGCCTGAATTTCGGCTGTTGTTCCAACAGCAACAATTTTACCGTCTTTTATGGCAAATGCTTCCGCCTTGTCAAAATTATCATTAACTGTATAAATATTGGCATTGATGACAATGGTGTCAACTTTTTCTTTCTTTGTGCACGAAATTCCTGTAATTAACAAGAGCAGTAAAATAGTTTTTTTCATTTTATGTTATTCTAAATAATTATCGAGCAAATAAACCAAAGAAGCCATAGAAGCGGCGCCCAGTTCAAGTTCTCTTTTGTTTACTTTGTCAAAAGTGTCATTTGCCGCATGGTGATAATCAAAATAACGTTGGGAATCGGGTCTGTAACCCATCAAACTAATGATTTCAGACTTTAATGGTCCAATATCCGATCCTGCATGTCCTTCACTAATATCGTGCAATCCGTATGGCGCAAGTAACGATTTCCAGCTTTTAATCAACTCCAAATTTTTACTGTTGGCATCAATTGAAAATCCCCTCGGCGTAAATCCGCCAGAATCCGATTCTAAAGCAGCGATATGAATTTCATTATTGGCTTTGGCTTCTTCAGCATATTTTTTACCGCCTTTCAAACCATTTTCTTCATTCATAAATAATACGACACGAATGGTATGTTTTGGTTTGATGCCGTTTAATTGGAACAGTCTTAAAACTTCAATTGATTGCACAATTCCTGCGCCATCATCGTGGGCACCATCGCCCAAATCCCAAGAATCTAAATGTCCGCCAACGGTAATAAATGTATTTGGATATTCGCTTCCGGTGATTTCTCCAATCACGTTAAACGAAGGAGCATCAGGCAAGGTTTCACAACTTTGTTTGAAGTAAAATTTCAAGTTCGGATTTTCTTTTAATTTTTCACTCAACAAATTGGCGGCTTGCGTGCTAATTGCTGCAGCCGGAACTTTTTCATTTTCAGGGATATCGCCGTATCCCATAGCTCCGGTATGTGGTAAATTGTCGATACTGTGTGTCATGGAACGTACAATTACGCCTAAAACACCAAATTTACCGGTTACTTTAGCGCCGCCGCCACGTTGGTCAACACAACCGCCGTACGACTTAAAAGTTTCAATTGGGGTGTCTTCAAACGGACGGTTAAAAAAGACTATTTTTCCCCTTAGTTTTTCACCCAAAGCTTCCGCTTCTGCCAAGCTATTTACTTCAATAACTTCGCCTGAAATACCTTTTTTAGGTGTTGCAACAGAACCGCCCAAGGCGCAAATCGCAACATTATATTTGATTTTGTTAACGGTAAAATAAGCTTCTTCTTTTTCGCCTCTCACCCAATGAGGAACCATCACGGGTTGCAACCAAACTTTGTCAAAACCCAGTTCGCCCATTAATTTTTCGCCCCATTCAACAGCTTGTTGCGCTTGCGGGGAACCAGACAATCTTCCGCCAATATTGTTGGATAAATAATCTAGCCATTGATACGATTTTCCATTGCTTAAAGCGGTGTTAAACAGTTGTTTAACAATGGTTGAATCGTTTTTATTTACGGGTTGTTCAATGCTTTTTACAGTTTTAAGGCTGCCAAAAGAGGAAAGTGCAATAAGTATAATTACTGCAATAAAAAAATGTTTCATTTGGAGTAGTTTTTTAAAGTGCTAAAACTACATAAAAAAGTTTAATTTTTTAAAGATTGTTTTATAAATCAAATTTATAGGTAATGCCTCCCAAAATTTGTAAGGTCTGCACCTGATAATTTAAAAATCGGTGGTATTTTTCGCCAAGGGCATTGTTAATTTTTGCAAAAGCGGTAAGCCTGTCGGAAAAGTTATAACCTCCATTCAAATTTAAATCCATGTACGATTCGTTTGTTACGATGTTTCCGTTTTCAGATGTAAAACCATATGGAATCACAAAATCCTCAGTTTCGCCATTGTAAAATATTTTTGCGCCTGCAAACCAATTTTTATTTTGATAGTCGGCTGAAATAGTTGCCTTCATTTTTGGTGTATTCCATGCTTCTAGCAGCGTTTCAACGGTGTGATGCGCATAATTGACAGATCCGCTAAAATTAAATTCTTTAGAAGCGTCAATGGTTATTTCCCCAAAAAATCCCAGGGTTTTCACATTGTCGTAAACCACGCCAAATGAATTTCCGGCTTCATAGGCTTTTTCAACAATGATATTCCCGTCGGTTTTTGTTTGATTTTGGATGAAAAACGGTTTATTTTTTTCAGAAGTATGGCTTACATTGAAATTATAGCCAATATTTGAAGCCAATTTACCTTTTGTGCCAGCATAAGCGCTGTATTGTTTGTCTGTTTGCAGAATATTTAATGTTGGAGAAATAAACGGATTTTCATTTGCGAAATCTTTATACGAATTTTGCTCTAAATCACCGGTTACGCCAGCAACCAAAATAAGCACATCATCAACCAATTTAACCGATGCCGTAACGTTTGGATAGGCGTAATAGTCGGTATTTTTATGTTCTAAATCGTTTACATAATAAAATTTTGCGCCTAAGTTGATGGTCAGATTTTCCCTGATAATCTCAAAATTCGGATTAAAACCAAGATTTAAAAAGCTGTAATTTACATCTGTTCCTTCCGTATAAGTTTGTTTGAATCTTCCTGAAATAAGATCGATTAAAAATTCGCCATTAATCTTTTCTTTAGAAATTGGAAATTCTATTTTGGGTTTTACCATTAATCGTATTTCATTGCTGTTATAATCATCGGAAAAATTTAAAACTTCAGCAGTTGCACCCTGAAAAAAGGAATCTTCAAAACTAATTTTTCCGCCACCATAAACAGTTTTATAGATTTGTTTCTCATCCATTGCTTCAATAAAAGGATTATTAAAAGTGATGTCGCTTGGCAATCCGTAATAATTTTGCAGTTTGCGTTGCACACCCGTATTCACTTGCCAGTTATAATCCTTGTCAAACTGTTTGTAATAAACGTCAATTTTTGAGTCTGAAAAATTATCGTCCAACAGAACATCTTTTATGCCGCCTTCTGACGAAATATGATTTAAGAAAATTCCGAAGTCGTTATTTTTTTTGTCTCCTGTGTGAAGATAGGCTTCAAAAATCGGAGTATTGAAATTTCCATATCCGGCCGAAATATAATTTTCGTATAAATGTTCTTTGGGACCTCTTGCAATACTTTGCGCTTTTCCTTTTGAAGGCGTAAAAGTGGAAGCTACCGGAATTGAAAAAATACTGTAACCCACCTTTTCTTTTCCTAAATTTTTTGTTTCATTTTCAATATTGGGATTCGACCTTACTTTAAACGCGTCTGAAATAGTTGGCGCATAAGGTTTTTCAACAGTAATTTCCTCTGTTTTTAAGGTGTCCTTTTTCTTTGTTATTTGAGAAAAGGAAACGCTTGTCACTAAAATTAAAAATGAAGTTATAAGGAGTTTGTTATGCATTGCTTTTATGTTGTTTAATCGTTTATAAATTAATTTTTATCCCGAATGTGCGGGATTAATTATTAATTGATTCATTGGTTTTTGCCTGTTCCGTTTTAATTTTATTAAGTGCTGCAGTGGCTTCTTCAACCACATCGCTAAACTGGGCAAAGTTTTTTATGACGCTTTCTAAAATATAAGTGGCCTGGTAGGCATCATTTAATTTGTAATTATTATCGGCCATCAGCACCAATCCTTTTGCGCCCCAATATTTGTAAGCGGAGTATTCAGCAGCGATTTTTTGCACAATTTCACTTGATACTTTATAATTTCCATCTTTGTTTTGAAAGTAGGCGCTATAATATAAAGCTTCGGCTTTTAATTCGCCGGAGGCAATTTTTTCAACGGTTGCATAGGCGCTTCTGGCCTTAGTTTCGTTATTGGTTTTAATTGCCGAGCGCGCAATAATGATATGTGCATCCGATTTTACGCGGTCTTCCAATTTGTTATTTTTCAAGACCAATTCGGCATAATCTACAGCTTTACTGTAATTTTTATCGGCGTAATAACCTTTCATTAAGTTCGATTGCGCAAAAATGATGTTTTGTGGCAGGTTGGCTTCACTTTCCAATCGTTCTAAAAGTGGAATGGCTTTTTGCCAATTGTTATTTTCCAAATAAACCAAAGATAAGCGTGAAAGCGCGTCTTCAGTAAATTCATTTTGTGGCTGATTTACAACGTAACTATAATTCGGAATTGCTTCGGAATGTTTGTTATCTGAAAATAATGATTGTGCCAAATAAAAATTGGCATGCAAAGCATGAAGACCACTTGGAAAACTTCCCAAGTATTTTTTAAAGCTTTCAATCGCTTTTTTATGGTTGTTTTGCAGGTATTGTTTTTCAGCCGATTCGTAGGTGTCATTGTCCAATTCTGCATCAGATACATTTACAAAATCTACCGTTTTTACCCAAGATGCGTATTCGTCAACCCTTCCTAAATCAACATAAATTTGTCGTGCATTCTTAACCGCTTGTTTGGCATCAGCCGAATTTGGAAATTGTTGCACAACGGCTTTATAAGTTGTTAAAGCTTGGTCATTTTTATTGCTGTTGTAATAAATCAATCCTTTTTTAAGCATCGCTTTAGAAACTAGCGGACTTTTTTTATAGTTGGCAATGAGTTTGTCATAATTTTCAATGGCCAATTCATTTTGATTTTTTTCGAGATATGAATTTCCTAAAACATAATAGGCATCGTCTTTATAGGCAGATTTTGAGGAGGAATTTAAAAAGGCGTTCAATGCTGTTATTTTAGCATTTTGATTGCCTGTAAGTCCGTAACTTATTGCTTTTTGAAATTGTGCGTAATCAGCATCAATTCCTTTCATTTCAATGGCTTTATTGTAATATTCTACGGCGTTTGAATAGCTGCTGGTCACAAAATAACTGTCACCAATTCTTAAATAAGTGTCGTTTTTTCTTACGGCGTCATCCGAATTTTTCGCACTGTATTTTTTGAAGGCTTCAATGGCATTTCCATAGTCTTTTTGTTTAAAATAAGCATAGCCTAAATTGTAATATAATTCTTTAAATTCTGGGGTTTTTGAAGCTTCGGAATTTGCCGCGAATTTTTGGAAATCTGTGGAAGCTTCCCTAAAATTGTTCAAAAGGTAATTTGATTCCCCTTTCCAATAAGTTGCTCTTGCAGTAATATTGGCATCCAATGGAACGGAAAGTGAATTTTCAAAACTCTCTTTTGCCAAATCGTAATTTCCTTCAGCAAAAAGTTCTGTACCTCTATAAAATGCCACTTTTTGAAAAAGTGCACGTTCTTTGGCGCTTTTTTTGTCTTTTAAATAATCCAAAGCACCTTTATAATCTTTTGAAGTAATGTAGGCGCTGATGATTAATTCGTTGATTTCATCTCGATGCGTTGAATTTGGGTACAACTCAATATATTCTTTTAAAACATCGGGAACACTTTTGTACGGATTTCCAATTTCGTAACTTAATTTGGCGTAATTTAACCAGGCATCTTTCTGAATTTCCGGTTCAAACTGCATTTGCGAAGCGTTTCTGAAGGCATTTAAAGCTTCTTGTTTTTTGTCTGTTTTCAAGTAACATTCCGCCAAATGATAATAGGCGTTTTGCGCAACAGCATTGTTTCCGCCAATTATTTTATTGAAAGTGCTAATGGCATTTTCATAGTCGTTTTGTTTGTAATAGGCATATCCCAACAAATAATAATCGGTATTGTTCCATTTGCCTTTCTGTCCTTTATAATTTTTTAAATGAGGAATCGCTTCTTCAAATTTTTGGAGATTGAAATAACTTTCGCCCACTATTTTGGAAATTTCGGAATGTTCTATTCCTTTTGATTTTGGAAGCAAAGGCAAGCCGTTTTCAATGGCTTTGTCAAAATTTCCCAATTTAAAATTCATATCAGCCAAATAATAGGAAACATTGGTTTTAAATGAGGTGTTATCGGCTACTTCACCCAAATAGGTTTTGGCAGTTTCATAATCATCCTGATTGTAAGCAATGTACCCGTAATAATATTTAGCCTGAACACCATATGCTGGAGAATCCAACAAATTTAAAAAATAAGGTTTTGCTTTTGAATACTCTTTGTTTGCGAATAATGAGTAAGCATAGTTAAAATTATAGGTTTCTTCCTCCCTTAAAGTTAAATTGGTCGGATTAACTTTTGCATACCATTTTGCAGCAAAGCCGTATTTCCCGACTTTAAAATAATAGTCGGCAATATCAATAGAAGCCCTGTTATGTTTTGTACTGGTAGGATATTTCTCAACAAATTCCTGCATTAATTCATCGGAATTTGGTTGTTCTAAACGAATGGCGCAATTGGCAATATAGTAGTCGCAATTGGCTTCTAATTCATCAGAATTTTCGAACTGGGGTTTTATGCCAATAAATTTTTCCTGGGCGGCTAAGTACGCTTTGTTTTGGTATAATTCAACTGCGTGGTTATAGGCGGAAAGAGCGTTTGTGTAAATTGACGTTTGTTGCGCTGATATTGATACGGCAGTAAGTAACACAACTAACGGAAGGACAATTTTTCTATAATTCATATGTAAGTATTATTTGTTTTTATTCGGTCATATGGAATTCGCATATTTATATTTCTATTCGAAGCATATTTCCGTTTTACTCATTTCATTTAAATAAAAATTGAAGGTTTTAAACTATCATGTAATAACGCATTTTTTTTTCGAAATTGCCTTACCAAAAAATAATTTTTTTAACAAAGTTGTATCAAGAAGTGTTCCCCGTTTAATATTTTGGGTATAATGCACTAAATATTCGAAAAAACAGCTGTATTATTAATTGCTTTAATGTTGATACTTTACTTTAAAATATCTAGTTTTGTCAAAAACAGCGCGTACTATGTCAGAAGTCATTCTTTCCTTACAAAATGCACAAATATATCAAAGAGAAAACTTGGTTTTGGCCGATGTTAATTTGCAAATTAATATGGGTGAATTTGTTTATTTAATTGGAAAAACCGGGAGTGGAAAAAGCAGCTTAATGAAAACCCTTTATGGCGATTTGCCTTTGGAAAAAGGAGAAGGAAGCATTGTTGGGTTTAATTTAAAAACTTTAAAAGAAGACGAAATTCCTTTTCTGCGCCGCAAACTTGGCATTGTGTTTCAAGATTTTAAGCTGTTGAATGACAGAAATGTCCATGACAATTTGTTGTTTGTATTGAAAGCAACCGGATGGAAAGATGTGGTGAAAATGAAAGAGAAAATTAATGAAGTCTTGTTAAAAGTTGGCATGGAAACAAAAGGTTTTAAAATGCCATATTTACTCTCAGGCGGCGAACAGCAAAGAATCGCCATTGCAAGGGCGTTGTTAAATGATCCAGATCTTATTTTAGCCGATGAGCCAACAGGGAATTTAGATCCCGCCACTTCGGTAGACGTTTTAAATGTGCTGAAAGACATACACGACAGCGGAAAAACCATCTTGATGGGAACCCATGATTATGCACTTATTTTAAAATTCCCTTACAAAACCATCAAATGTGAAGGCGGAGAGTTGTTTGAAGTGGTACAGCACAAAAGTGCCCATTAAAAATCATTTCAACTTTTTTTGTTGCTATGCTTTTGCAAAAGCCACTTTTCTTTTATAAGTCAAATAATAAACATTGACCATCAAAATAAATGCGTTTGTGATAATGATAGGATAAGAAGTCTGCAACATAATTCCATAAACCACAAAAAGTATTGCGCCTAAGGAATTGATAATTCTGAGGGTATTTATATTTTTCATCATAAATGAAATAATCAGCGCTAAAGAGGCCGCGTACCCAACCCATTCTGTAATTGTAATTCCTAAAAGCATAGTTTATGTTTGTATTTGAGCGGGCAAAGATACTTATAAAATTGAAATGGGAAAGTGTCTAAAAAAAGAAACCTCACTCAAGGAGAGTGAGGAAAATTGCTATGAAAAAGATGGTAAGCTATGAAACTTACCGAGGCAAAGATACAATTAAATTTAATTTACCAAAAATAAATATGTTAAAATTTTGTAAAATAAAAAAGTTTCTTTAGAATTTAAAGTTCCTTGTAAAAAATACAGGAAGCTACAAATGCTAACATTTTCATTTCATTTGAAACTAACGAAAATGCTTAAAAAAGCAATTGTTTTTTATTTTGGGCCAATAAAGAATATTTCAAAAAAGTATTTAAAATGAGGCAAAAAAAAACCTCACCCAAGGAGAGTGAGGAAAATTGCTATGAAAAAGATGGTAAGCTATGAAACTTACCGTGACGAAGATACAAACTTATTCCAAATAAAAAAGAAAAATTTTGTTAAAAAGTTCGAAAAAAACAGATTTGTAAATAGTTTAACAAAAAACTATTTTTTGTTAATTATTTTTCAATGATTGCCTCATAAATTAAGTTATGAATATCTGTTCTAATATTCTGGTCTCCAAGTTTATTGTTGTTCATTGTAGGGAAAACCCTATTTGACAAAAATACATATAGAATTCCATTATCCGGATCAACCCACGTGTATGTTCCTGTAAAACCGCTATGCCCAAAACTATTTGCTGAAGCATATTTGCTTGCGGCACTTATTTTAGGATTAAAATCTGGTTTATCAAAACCAAGTCCTCTTCTAATACTGTCATTCTCATAATACCTATGATTAAATTTATCTATGGTTTTTGTTTCAAAATATCTTTTTCCTCCATAATAACCTTTTTGCAAGTACATTTGCATCATTTTAGCAAGATCGTTTGAATTTGCAAACAAACCGGCATGGCCACTCACGCCGCCCATCATTGCGGCACCCATATCGTGCACAAATCCCTGTAATAGTTGGTATCTGTAGTAGTCATCCATTTCTGTGGGAGCAACTTCAGAGGCTGCGAATTTATTCAAAGGATTAAAAGTTATAGATTTAGCTCCTAAAGGTTTATAAAAGACAGAATCATTTATTTTATCCAGGGATTGATTATAAGTCTCTTTTATGTATTTTTCAAATAAAATAGATGGTAAATCACTGTATTTGTAACCATTTACTTTGTTTTGAGGCACTTCAGCAATTTTTTTATAAATGGAATCTTTATAGGAATTTATCAGGTACAAATTTTCGGCAACTTTAATTGAGAATTCCTTACTTTTTGTTGTTCTGTATAAATTGGATAATGGCAGGTTTGTAACGCTGTCAATAGTTTTTAAATAGAAAGGAATCCAGGGGTTTATTTTTCCAACGTGGGATAATACTTCTTTAATCGTAAGATTTTCTTTATTTGTCCCTTTTAAATAGGGTAACATTTCACCAAGGGTTGTGTCCAGATTTAGCAATCCGGTTTCTTCACTTTTCATAATCATAGGCAAACCTCCAATTATTTTAGTTACTGAAGCTAAATCGTACAAATCTGTTAACTTCACTTCTTGTTTCTTATTGTATGTTTGAAACCCGAAGCTTTTATGATAGATGACTGTTCCATTTCGTGCAACCAAAACTTGTCCGCCCGGTGCCATTAAAGAATCTACAACTATTTTGGTAACAGAATCTATTTTTTCGAGCAATTTGCTGCTCATACCCACTTCTTCAGGAATTGAATAGGAGAGTCTCATTAAATTTGAGGTGTTTATTCCTGTACCTTCAGGAAATATCTTTTTAATGGAAACTGGCAGTTTTCCTTTAGCTTCTATCGCGCCAAAAATGATTTGTGCTGAAATTTCCTGAGATTCAGAACTGTTTTGATAGGAAACCATAATGGCATCAATGGAGTCAAAACCACTTACGTCCAAAAGTGTATACGGACTCGCGAAAACATCTAAAATTACCTTATTGTTTTTAGCAATTTCCTGGAGCCAGATTAGTTCTTCGGGTGACATTTTAAAATTTTTCCATGGAGTTTCATTTGATTTATGATAACCTATAATAACGGTGTCATACAATTTTAATTTTTGTAATAAATCGGTTAAATTATCATCTTCAACAATATCAATTTCTGTATATTTTTTTAATGTATTTGTGAAATTTAAATTATCTGAATCTCCTAGTTTTACATAAGCAATTTTATTATTTGCCAGTTCTTTAATGGGCAGTATTTCGTTATTATTTTTAACAACGGTAATTGCCTCTTTCATTAAGGTTCTAAACAATAATTTATCTTTTATGGTGATAATGTCGTCTTGTATTCCGGTTTCTTCAATGGGAATATAATGGTTTAAACCAGCCCAATATTTAGCTTTTAGTATTTTGTCTACGGATACGTTTAGGCGTTCTTTACTAATTTTATCTTTTCTAATGGCCTTTTTTATTTTTTTTATGGCCACTTTTATATCTTCAGGAATTAACAACATATCGTTTCCTGCAATGAAGGCCGCTAAATCAATATCTCCTGGTTTTGCAAAATTTGCAGCCCCCTTCATATTCAATGCATCGGTAAAAATTAAACCGTTAAAACCCATTTTTTCTTTTAAGAGTTCAGTAACCACTTTATAGGAGATTGAGGTTGGCACTCCTTTTTCCGGTTCCAATGAGGGCACATTCAAATGCGCAATCATAATGCTTGTCAAGTTTGTGCCAAACATTTTTTTGTAGGGATATAGTTCAATTGAGTCTAAGCGCTGTAAACTAAAATTTAAAAACGGCAATGTTTTATGCGAATCGGTTGAAGTGTCTCCATGACCCGGAAAATGTTTGGCATTTGCCAAAACACCGGTGCTTTGCATTCCTTTGGTAAATGAGATCGCTTTTTCTGTTACATTATATTTATTTTCGCCAAATGATCGGTTGCCAATAATAGGGTTTTCTGGATTTGTGTTGATGTCAACAACAGGCGCAAAGTTGACGTGAATTCCAATTCTTTTGCAGTGTTTTCCCAATTGAATTCCAAACTGCTCAATTAATTCATTGTTTTGTATTGCCCCTAAAGTCATATTCCAAGGATAGCGAAATGAATTTTGCAATCTCATATTTAAACCCCATTCTCCATCAAAACCAACTAATAATGGAATTTTAGACGATGCTTGAAACTTGTTTGTCAATTCGGCCTGTTTTTCAGGTGTTCCCTGCATAAAAATAAGTCCGCCAATACGATATTTTTTGATCGTTTTTTTAATTTTTGAGGTATGTTTTTTATCCCTGTTTGAATAAGCCTCAATCATAAAAAGCTGTCCAATTTTTTGTTTTAATGTGAGTTTATTCCTAATGCTGTCGACCCATTTTTGTTGATTTTTTAAATCAGATGTAAGTAAGGGGTCAACTTGTTGTCCGTAGCTTGTAACTAGGAATAAAATGAGGCTAACGGTAATTATTTTTTTCATTTATATTAAATTTTTATTTGTTTAATAGTGCTCCAGTTCCATTTGTATTTGAGAATATGATATTTCCATTTTCTATTTTTACGCCTGAAGCCACATCATTTTTTAATAACAAAGCGCCATCCATATCAACAAAATCCAGTATCGGAGTTAAGTGCGCAATAGCTGAAATTCCTACCGAAGATTCTGTCATGCAGCCAACCATGGTTTTTAATCCCAATGATTTTGCTTTAGAAATCATTCTTTTGGCAGGCGTTAAACCGCCGCATTTCATCAATTTTATGTTGATGCCATGAAAGTGATTGTAACATTTTTCAACATCACTTTCCACAAGGCAGCTTTCGTCGGCAATAATGGGTAAATAGGAATTATCAAACACTATTTTAGCGCCTTTCCAGTTGGTGGGTGCCAGCGGTTGCTCTATAAATTCTACGCCTAATTTTTGCAGTTCTATGGAGTTTTTAATGGTTTCGTTGACATTCCATCCGCAGTTTGCATCAATTCTAAAAACGGCGTCGGTAAGTTTTCTTAATTCAGTCACTATTTCCAGGTCGTTTTTTGTGCCTAACTTGATTTTGTAAATGGGCCAAGGCATTTCTTTCATTTTTGAGGCCATATTTTCTATAGTATCAATTCCTATGGTATAATTTGACTGGGGAAGATTTTTCAATTCTAAATCCCAATATTCATATAATTTAAGGTTTTTTTTGCGCGTATATAAATCTGTATAAGCTTCATCTAGGGCGCATAACAAAAACATGTTGTCTTTGAAATACGGGAACAAATAATCCCAATATTCTTCAGGTGTTTTGGTGGCAGCTATTTCAATAATCTCGCGCTTTTGAATGAACTCTTTTTCAAATTGTTCAACCGTTGTATGGTAATAAGGGTTTTCAGTCGCTTCTCCAAAACCAGAAAATCCATTTTCCTGAAGTTCAACAATGATTGAAGGAATCTCAGTTCTGGTGCCTCTTGAAATGGTGAAAGGATGTTTTAATTGTAATTTATAGGATCTTATTATTAACTTCATTTTAAATAAGGGCTTCTCTTAAAATAGTGATTGGATGTTTGGAAATTCTGTTGGTGCCATCCATAATTTGGTGTCGGCAACTTGTTCCGGCAGCAGCAATAATAGTCGTTTTTTCTGTGTTCCTAATTTTAGGAAATAACGTATCCTCGCCAACTTGCATGCTTATTTCAAAATGTTCTTTTTCGTAGCCGAACGAACCCGCCATACCACAACAACCTGAATTTATGATGGTCACGCTATAATTTTTAGGAATTGAAAGCATTTTAAATGTGGGTTCCATACTGCTCAAAGATTTTTGTTGGCAATGGCCATGGATTTTCAGTGTTTTATTTTTTGTGGTAAAAGATTGAGAAGCAATATTATTTTTTTCAAATTCTTGTTTGATAAATTCTTCAATGGTAAAGGTGTTTTCTGAAATATTTTTTGCCGCTGCTTTATCATCGGCCAATCTTAAATATTCATCCCTAAAAGTTAAAATAGCAGAAGGTTCAATCCCCACCAAAGGCGTTTCTTTAGAAATTAATTCTTTGAAAAAGTTGACGTTAACATTGGCTATTTTTTTGGCTTCATCCAAAAATCCTTTTGAAATAAAGCCGCGACCGCTCTCCTCATGCTTGGTTACGTTAACTTTATAACCCAGTTTTGTGAGCAATTCAATGGTGTCTATGCCAATATTGGCATCATAATAATTGGTGAATTCATCAACAAAAAGATAGATTTCTCCATACTTATGAGGTTGCTTTGCTAAACGATTTTCATTTTTTTGGAACCATTTAAAAACGGTAGTTCTTGCCAATTTCGGAATACTTCTTTCTGTTGCAATACCCATTAATTTTTTAGTGATTTTGGTGTTTAAAATCAAGTTGGTAAAAGTAGGGGCGAGGCTTCCCAGTTTGTTATATTTTACATTATTGGCAAACAATTTCGTTCTGAAAGGAACTTTATTTTCTTTGTAATATTGGTATAAAAATTCCGCTTTCAATGCAGCTATATCAACATTGCTTGGACATTCGCTGGCACAGGCTTTGCAACTTAAACACAAATCAAAAACATCATACAATTCTTTGTGGTTAAATTTATTTTCCTTTGTTGAATTCGTCAAAAATTCCCGCAAAGCATTGGCGCGCGCTCTTGTGCTGTCTTTTTCATTTCGGGTTGCTCTGTAACTCGGACACATTGTTCCGCCTGCGGAAGGCAATTTTCTGCAGTCGCCAGATCCATTGCATTTTTCAGTGGCTCTTAAAATTCCTTCACTATCCGAAAAATCCTGAATGGTTTTTATTTCTGGTTCTTCACGGTCAATTTCATAGCGTAAACTTTGGTCCATCGGAAAAGGATTTACAATTTTTCCTTTGTTAAAAATAGCATTCGGGTCGAAAGTGTGTTTAATGCGTTTTAACAATTCGTAATTTTTTTCTCCAATCATGAGCGGAATAAACTCAGCGCGGACAATGCCATCACCGTGTTCCCCGCTAAAAGAACCGCCATATTTTTTGACGAGTTTTGCAGTTTTTGTGGTTATTTCCCGAAATAAAACGACATCCGCTTTTTTCTTTAAATTTAAAATAGGGCGTAAATGTATTTCGCCAGCGCCTGCATGGGCGTAATAAACGGCATCTTGTCCGAAATTTTCCATCATTTTGGAAAATTCGGCAATGTAATTTGGCAAATCTTTTACTTCAACTGCAGTATCTTCAATACAGGCAACCGCTTTATCGTCTCCAACAATATTACCAAGTAATCCCAATCCGGCTTTGCGCAGTTCAACTGCTTGATTTATTTCACTGCCAATCAATTTTGGATGGGCGTAACCAAAGTTATTTTTTTCTAAATCTTTAATGAGTTTATCTGCCAGTTTATTGGATTCTTCGTCTGAATTTGTACAGATTTCAAACATCAAAAGCGCTTTAGGATCGCCTTTAACAAAAAACCTGTTTTTTAGCTGCTCCCGGTTATTTTTGGTGCAATCCATAACAGTTTTATCCATCAATTCACAAGTGTATAAATTGTGTTTCATAGCTACAACCACCGCTTCCATACTTTCCTGAATGCTGTTAAAATGCGCTACAACCATAATGTTTTTCGCCGGCGGCAGGTCATCTAGCTGAATAGTAATTTCTGTGGAAAAAGCCAAAGTGCCTTCACTTCCAGTTAACAAAGTTGCTAAATTTATGGTGTTTTTTGTTCCTCCAAAAAGTTCAAAATTCAACAAAGCATCAACGGGATAACCGTTGTTTCTGCGGTGGATTTCCTTTTTGGGAAATTCCTTTAAAATTTCATGCTGATTTTCTTCATTGGAAAGTTCGTTAAAGATGGTTTGGTAAATCTTATTTTCTAAAGAACTTCCTATCCTTTTTTGATTGAATTCAGCCGTGTTTACTTCATTAAAAACAACTTCGGAACCATCACTTAAAATTGTTTTTAGTTCAATTACCTTATCGCGGGTAACGCCATATTTTATAGAGGTTGTGCCAGATGAATTGTTGCCAACCATACCGCCAATCATACATCTGTTGCTTGTTGAAGTGTTTGGCCCAAAAAATAATCCGTAGGGTTTTAAAAAAATATTGAGTTCGTCACGTATAATTCCGGGCTGGACCGTCACTGTTTTTTTATGTTCATCAAAGCCCAAAATTTTTGTGAAATGTTTGGAAACATCCACAATTAAACCTTCACCAACACATTGGCCGGCCAAAGAGGTTCCGGCGGTTCTTGGAATAAGTGTGATGTTATTTTTTGTGGCGAAATGAATAATCTTTTTTAGGTCTGCATTGTTTCTCGGATAAGCAACGCCTAAAGGAATTTTCCGATAAACGGAAGCGTCGGTTGCATAAATGCTTTTGTGCAAATTGTCAAAATGCACTTCACCTTCAATGATATTTGACAGTTCTTCCAGATTTATGTTAGTTAAAGACATTATTTTGATTTACTATTTTTGACTTACTATTTTAAAACTAATCACAAAAACTCACGACTCAAAAACAACGCCGCTGCTGTGATCTTTAGTTGCGCCTGTGACACTTTTTAAACAATTGTTTTTTCCTTCATCTTTTAAAAAGCCAAGCAAAGCAAAAACCAAAGCCTCTTTATAGTTAATAATGGTTTCTTCAGGAATTATCAATTGTGTTTTTGTGTACGATTGTAATCTTTCAATTAGAAAAGTATTGAAAGCGCCGCCACCGGTAACCAGCATAGTTTTTCCGGAAGCTGAATCTATTTTTTTTGAAATTTGTATGGCAATGTGCTCCACAAATGTTCTTAGAATGTCTTTTATGCTGAGGTTGTGCTTGTCAATCATTGGAAAAATTGTTTCCGCCACAAATTCGTATCCTAAAGATTTTGGTTTGACATCATTATAAAAGGCCAAAGAATTTAGTGCAGACAACAGATTTTTTTCAATGTTTCCTTCGGAAGCAATTTTGCCTTTGTCATCATATTCCATATTTAAAGAAGCAACATAATGATTCAATACAATATTTACCGGACAAATATCAAAAGCAATTCGTTGCTGATTTTTATTGAACGAAATATTTGAAAATCCGCCCAAATTTAAGCAATAATCGTATTCAGAAAATAACAACTCATCGCCAATAGGCACCAACGGCGCTCCTTGTCCGCCCAAAGCTACATCCTGAACCCTAAAATCGCAAATGGTTTTTATGCCGGTAATTGAAGTGATATATGGGCCATTTCCAATTTGGAAAGTGTACTTTTTTTCCGGATTGTGAAAAATGGTATGTCCGTGAGAAGCGATAAAATCAAGTTTTTCAATCCTGTTTTCTTCGATGAAATTTAAGAGGGTTTTTCCTAAATTTATGCCATAATCGGCATCTAATTTCACCAATTTTTCACCCGATAAATGAAAACCTTCTTTTAGCGTCGATTTCCATTCATTGCTATAGGAAATAGTTTCCGCCTTTAATATTTCGAAGCTATAGTTTTCCGCAGCATTTATTTTCACGTAAACAATATCAATGCCGTCCAATGAAGTTCCGCTCATTACACCAATAATATATTTAGTGGAGATTTTCATTTTAAATAATTTTATTTTTATAAAGGTCTAGAACTTTTTTTACGCTTTTGTGTTTTTCTAAAAGGGTCTTGGCTAATTCTTCCGTAATTTGCAATTCTTCCACCAGCATTTCAACGCCTCTATTTACCAATTTTATATTAGACAATTGCATGTTTACCATTTTATTATCTATTACCCGCCCTAATTTAATCATTACAGCGGTTGAAATCATGTTTAATGCCAGTTTTTGGGCGGTTCCAGCTTTCATTCTGGTACTTCCTGTAACAAATTCGGGACCTACAATTAGTTCAATGGGATAATCGGCGACTAATGAAACTGGACTTTTTTCATTACAAACAATACATCCTGTAACAATATTGTGTTGTTTTGCTTTCTCAAGCCCTCCAATAACATAAGGAGTAGTTCCGGAAGCCGCAATGCCAACTAAAACATCTTTATTTGTAATGTTATATTTTGATAAATCTTCCCAAGCAAGGTTCATATCATCTTCTGCATTTTCAATGGCTTTTCTAAGCGCTGAGTCTCCTCCGGCAATTAAACCGATTATCCAATTGTCTGAAACGCCGAAAGTTGGTGGGCATTCTGATGCGTCAAGAACACCTAATCTTCCGCTAGTTCCTGCGCCAATATAAAATAATCTTCCGCCTACACTCATTTTATTGTAAATAACATCTACTAATTTTTGAATTGAGGGTATGGCTTTTTCTAGCGTAAAAGGAACAGTTTTGTCTTCAGCATTCATATTTGAGAGCAACTCAAATGTGTCCATTTTTTCGAGATTGTTATAGTTCGAAGTTTGCTCGGTTGTTGGTTTAGTATTCATTTTTATTTTTTACAAGAATTAAACTTAAAATTGTTAACAGTGCATTTACCAATATATTCATAAAACCTAAATCAAATGAAAATTTTGTGATGGAAATATAATTTAAGTAATAGGTTAGTAGTGGCATTATAATACAGATATAAGGAACGGCCAAGTCATTTACTTTTCTTTTTGAAAAAATTCCGAATAAAAAGAGCCCTAATAAAGGTCCATAAGTATAACCGGCTATTTTAAAGATAGTTGAAATTACATCACCCTTACTTTCTGAAAATAACATTATTATTAAAAATATTACTGAAGAAAAACCTAAAAATACAATGTTTTTCATTCGTTTTTTTTCTTTTGAAGTTTTATGTTGAATATTTAAAAAATCATGGGTAAAAGAAGTAGTTAATGCTGTTAAGGCTGAATCTGCGCTTGAAAATGAAGCGGCAATTATTCCTAATATAAAACTTATGCTTGCAATTGTGCCAAAATGATTTAAAGATAGCATTGGAAATAAAGCATCGGTATTAATAAATTTACCGTTTTCAACTTCTAATTGAATGCCAAATTTTTCAGCATATAAATATAGCATTACGCCCAATCCTAAAAATAAAAATTGAGCAACAGCTAAAAATAAACTAAAAGTGAGTATATTGTTTTGGGCTTCTTTTTTGTTTTTGCACGTAAGTGTTTTTTGCATCATATTTTGATCCAATCCTATCATTGCAACGGCAATTAAAATTCCCGAAATAAATTGTTTAAAAAAGTTGCTTCCTGAGTTAAAATCCCAATCAAAAACTTTAAAATATTCGTGTTTAGTAACTGATGAAACTGTTTCTGAAATACTTAAATTTAAGGAGTCTTTTATCATATAAATAGATACAACTGCCGCCATTAATAAAAATAATGTTTGTAGGGCATCTGTCCAAACGATGGTTTTAATGCCAGATTTATGAGTGTATAACCATATGAGTATCAAAATAATGACCACAGTTAAAAAGAATGGTACATGAAAAGCGTCAAAAACCGCATAATGTATGATTTTTGCAGCAAGCAATAATCTAAGGGCGGCGCCAAATGATTGGGAGATTAAAAAAAATAGGGATCCAGTTTTATAGGTTTTAGTTCCAAATCTTGTTTCCAGATAGGTATATATTGAAACCAATTTTAAATCATAGTAGATTGGAATAAGGACATATGTTATAAAAAGGTATCCAACTATGTTTCCAAAAACAAACTGTAAGTAATACAGATAATTGGTGCCAACCATTCCCGGAATTGACACAAAAGTAACACCGGAGATTACAGCACCAATCATTCCAAAAGCAACTATTTGCCAGGGTGATTTTCTGTCCCCCGTATAAAAGGAATCATCAGTTGTGTTTTTTGAGGTAAAGTGGGATATTAACATTAAAAGTCCAAAGTAAGCGGCGATTATTGTTAAAATTAATAATGGATTCATTATGAGTTTAAATTATTAATTGATTATTAAAAATTATAATTTATTAATGAGAATATAATTTTTTATTTCCATTTATTTGGTTAAAACAAAATTCAATTAATTGGCATTGTCAATTTTTCGAATAAATTTAATCGATGTCCAAAAGATCTTTTCATCGGTAACTCCTTTAAAAAATTCAAATCTAAAGTATTTTTTTGAGTTAATTAAATAAATTGTTTAATAATTGCAAATTTATGCATTTAAAAACGCAAATAACTGCAAATACAAATATTTTATTTGTGGCTATAGGATTTTAACGCCCTTTTCCTTGAAGTCTTCAAATATTATATCGTTTGGATCTGCATCTGTAACTATAATATCTATTTTTTGAATTGGGGCAACAGTATACCTTTTTATTTCATTAACTTTGTTTTGGGTGCAAAGCGCAATAACTTTTTTGCTTGCTGAAATCATACATTTTTTTATATGTGAAACCTCCCAATCAGGCTCTGTCATTCCGTTTAAGGTGTTTATTCCACCAGTTCCCATAAAGCATAAGTCGGCTCTTAATTCAGATATTGAAGAGACAACGTCAAGTCCGACAGTTACTTGTGCAGATTTGTGAAGTTTGCCTCCTATAAAAATAATTTCAATTGATGGGTGTTCTGTAAGTTGCAGTGCAATAGGAAGACTATAAGTATATATGGTGGCGTTTATGTCGGATGGAATAATTTTGGCAAGTTGCAAGTTTGTGGTGCTGCCGCTCATAATAATAACCTGACCAGAATTGATAAGTTTTACTGCTTTTTTTGCAATAATGCTTTTTTCTTCCAAATTTGAATTACTTCTTTCGCCATAAGAAAGGTAACTGATTTCAATAGGTAAAGCACCTCCATGTACCTTTTTGATTAACCCTTTATCCGATAACTCATTAAGATCTCGTCTAATTGTATCTTCAGAGACATTCAATTCAATGCTCAAGTCGGCGGATAGAACCTTTCTGTTTAAGATAATTTTATCCAATATATGATAATGTCTTTCCTCTTTTAGCATAATATGTTTTTTAATATGTTGCAAAAACAACTACAAAGATGCAAATTATTTTAATTATTTTAATGATCAGAATGATTTTGTTTGTTTTTATGGATATATTTTTGTTTAAATTATTTAATTAATTTTAAAAATGGATAATATAAGTCTAAAAATCGAATATTATTGCACTTATTTAAGGGATTGTGTATATCTATATAAAGTATTGATAACAAGTTTATTATGTAATTATTTCAAGATAATAAATCTTTCTAATTTTTAGTATTTTGCGTTTTTTATAATTTTATTTGAATTTTTATGCGCAAATATGCAAGAATTTAAAAATATATAATTATGTTTGCGTAAACAGATCATTAAATTATTATATTATGAAAAAACTTTATTATCATTTATTAACACTCCTAATGGTATTTTTTGTCCAAGGGCTATTTGCGCAATCAGTTACTGTTACAGGCGTAGTTAAATCAAATTCGGATAATCTTCCGTTGCCTGGAGTTAGCGTTCAAATACAAGGAACTGTAACAGGAAATATTACCGATTTTGACGGGAAATATGAGGTTAAGGCAGAAATTGGTTCAAAACTTCAGTTCTCATCAGTTGGAATGAAAACTGTTATTAAAACGGTCGAAAGTGACAAACTTGATGTAACTCTTGAAGAGGATATATTGGGATTGGACGAGATTGTTGTAACAGGGACTTCAGGGCTCACAACCAAAAAACAATTGGGTTCATCTATTTCTGCTGTGAGTTCAAAAGATTTAAGTGCCTCAAAAGCGAATGTCAGTATTGATGAAGCGCTTCAAGGGCGAGTAGCTGGCGCTAAAATTGTTCGTAATTCAGGAGATCCCTCTGGAGGAATATCTGTGGTATTACGCGGAAACAGTACATTGGCAGGTTCATCCGAGCCTTTGTATATTGTGGATGGTGTTATCATTAACAACAAATCCAATTCTTTGGTGAACTTAGGAGGGAACACCCAAAATAGAATAGTTGACATCAATCCTAGTGATATCGAGAGTATGGAGATATTAAAAGGTGCTGCTGCTGCTGCTATCTATGGTTCAAGAGCGAGCAATGGCGTAATTCAAATTTTTACAAAACGCGGAAAAACAGGGAAACCTACCATTAACTATTCTACAAGCGTAAATTTTAACAGCATTCGTGAATATTTACCTTATAATAATTCTCAATTAAAATGGGAACAAGTTGGCACAACTTGGAATGCTGTTCCGGCCACTCGTTATAATTATCAAGACTATATTTTCCAAAAATCAACTGGTTACGAAAACAATTTAAGCATAAGTGGTAAAAAGGACAATACAGGTTATTCCTTTTCACTTTCTCAATATGATAATGAAGGAATTGTTAAAAATACTGATTATTCCAGAAAAACTGCACGTTTGCGACTTGACCAAAAATTATTTGAATGGATGGATTTAAGTTTAGGGACATTCTTTTCAAAAAGTCATAGCAATGATATGCCTAACGGTACAGAATATGGACCAATCACAAGTTTGCTTTTTGTGGATAACATTCAAAATCTAGCTCCTGTTGATGGAATTTATCCTTCAGAAATGGATGGTTGGGCAAATCCTTATGAAGTTATTGATAGGGTAAAAGCATCACAAGAGTATTACAGATTTATTAACGATATACAAGTAAAAATTAGGCCTTTTGAAGGTGCAACCTTGAATTACACTTTTGGTATGGACAACACCAATGGAGTAGGGCTATTAAATATACCAAATGGATTTAATTCTATACCTGATGGAGCTGCTGAAAAAAATACAGATAGATCTATGATGTACAACAGTGATATAAACTTTAGTTATGCTTTTGATATCACAAATGATTTAAAATCTTCAAGCAGCGTAGGTTATAGTTATCAATATGATGAGTATGATTTTTTCTCTATGAGAAATAATAAAGTAGGGCCAATTGAAAGTGTTACAGTTGTTAGTCCTGCTTCTGTTTCTGGTGGGGCAGATTATAGAACGCAACGTTCTGTTTGGGGAGGTTTTATGCAACAAACTTTTGGATATAAAGATCAGCTGTTTTTAACATTGGCTGGACGTAGTGATGGCGCTTCAACTTTTGGCGCTGATGAAAGACAACAATTCTATCCAAAAGTAAGTGCTTCTTACAATATCTCTGATGCTTCTTTTTGGAATGACGGTATTAAAAAAGCAGTTAATTCTTTAAAATTAAGATCAGCTTGGGGACAAGCCGGAAATTTAACAGCATTAAGTCCCTATCAAATTTATACCAACTATTCACAAGGAGTTTATTCTGGTTTGGTTGGCTATTTTCCAAATACTTTGCAAGGCAGCGCCAATTTAAAGCCAGAACGTCAAACTGAGTTAGAAGTTGGATTTGATATGGCATTATTTAATGACAGAATTGGGATAGAGTTTACCTACTATGATCAAAAAGTTGAAGATTTGTTGATTGCACATAGTTTGAGTCCATCAACTGGTTTTGCAAAAAGATACGACAACATAGGAAGTATGACCAATAAAGGGGTTGAGGTATTGTTGAAAGCCAAACCTATAAAAGGTGATTTCAATTGGGATGTTACAACCACATTCAGTAAAAATAAAAACAACCTTACCCATGTAGCCGGGGGAAAATTGGATATGCCAATGTTCTGGGGCGCCTCTGTAGCCATTACTGACCATGCTATTGGTGCTATCTATGGAACTTATTATGCCACGGATTCAAATGGAAACAGACTTATGGATGTTAATGGATTTCCGCAACGTGCCAAAGGACACTATGAAGTAACGACTTTAAGTGACGGTGAATCCTATAATGTAGGTGTTCAAGATTATGATGCCAATGGGCAACCAACTGGTACCGTTTTGAAAAAGGTGGTTGGAGATCCTAATCCTGATTTTACGGGTTCATTGATCAATTCATTTAAATATAAAAATTTCGGATTGTCTATTCAATTGGATTTCGTAAAAGGAAACGATATTTTGAATTGGGATAAGAGAATGGGTGAACTATACAAAGGTGGATATTATGAAGGTCAAGAATTAAGTGATCCTAACGTACCTAAAGATTATAATAACACAAGTTACTATATTTATGAATCATTTGTGGAAGATGGATCTTTTGTGAAATTGCGTGAAGTAGCTTTATCTTATGAGCTAAAAGTAAATAAGCCTTATTTAAACCGTATAAACTTTACATTAAGTGGTAACAATTTAATTTCTTGGGATAACTATTGGGGATTTGACCCTGAAATCAATACAGGTGGGCAAACTAATGGCGTTATGGGACAACAAATGGCGAGTGTTCCTATACCACGTACTTTTAAACTAGGAGTTAATTTTAATTTTTAAAAATCAAATATAATGAAAATATCAAATATTAAATTATTGTTAATCGTTGCATTTGTTGGAATTTTATCTTCGTGTACAAAGGATTTTGACAATATCAATGAAGCTGCCGATAATCAAATTTTTAATACAAAAGCAGGGTTGTTGGCTGTAACTGAAGGGTTAACTCAACATTATTCAGCCACTACTTTAATTCGTGCTATAGAAGTTCCAGGACTTTCAACTAGAGAATTGGGTGATATTGAAGGTAATCTTACGCCAATGGAATTGGTTTCTGGAGGATTATTAATACCAAATGATAATGCAGGTACCGTGGATTTATGGACTAATTTATCGAGAGATAAAGGAGTTGCGGAATCCATATTAGCCAGTGTTGATAATGTGGATATGCCTGATGGAACAAAGTCAGGCATAAAAGCATACGCCAAGTTTTTTAAAGCTGTAACATTGGGTACCCTTATTCAAAATTTTGAAAAAGCACCAATTAATAATCAGTCTGACGGTCAAGCGGAATTTAGTGACAAAGCAACTATTTTGGCTGAATGTATCAGTTTGTTGCAAAGCGCTAAATCTGATTTAGCTGCAAATCCTATTTCAACAGAATTTCAATCGGCTATTCCAGGTCTTGATCTACCTAATATCATTAATGCTTTTTCTGCAAGATTCAACTTATATGCAGGCAATTATGACGCTGCATTAACAGCTGCCAATGCTGTTGATCTAAGCTCAAAATCAGAATGGAAATATGATGGATCGGTTAATAGAAATCCTGTATGGAATTTTGCCGTAAATGGCAATCCTGATACCAAACCACAAGATAATTTTGGATTAACAGGAATCTATGTTCCTGAAGCAGGTGATGGCAGAGTAGCATTCTATATATCACCTTCTCCAATTGTTGAGAGTATGTTTGGAATGCATGGGGTTGAAGACGCTAAAGGGTTTTTTGAGTCGGCTAGTACTTCACTTCCTGTTTATTTACCAGGTGAAATGATGTTGATAAAAGCGGAGGCTTATGCAATGAAAAATGACCTTACAAATGCAGTAGCACAAATCAATTTGGTTCGTCAAAAAACCAATGATGTTTTTGGGGTTAATGCTGGTTTGGGTGCTTGGACAGGTAATGCCGCCAATAAAACGGATGTGTTAAATGAGATCTATAAAAATCGTTGCATAGAACTCTTTATGAGTGGCATGCGTTTAGAGGATTCAAGAAGAATTCACAGCAGTTTCGTACCTTCACCCGCAATTGATTTTTACAGTGAAAGAAACAGAAATTACTATCCTTATCCATATAATGAGAGAGCAAATAATAAAAATTGCCCTGCAGATCCAAGTATTTAGTATTTTTGAATTAGTTTAAATGAAAAGCGACTGTTAGATAGAAATCTAACAGTTGCTTTTTTTAATTTAGTCCTGACAACAATAGTTTTATTAAAGCACAATCGGTCTATTTTTCAACATAACCTTTAATATTCTTGCTTTTTTAAAACCAATTAAATCGCTGTTGAAATTAAAAATAGACGGTATAAATTTGTTATAATTTATTAACGGCCTTGATTTAATTATTGGAAAGAGCTTCTATTGATACTGGCTTAAAAGCAAAACCTTTGAGAAGAATACCCTTTCTTTTTTAAATTTTTAGGGAGTTATTATTTTATCATTGAAGAGTTTAGAGAAGAAAAAAGCAGGATTAATGCAACAATTGTGACAATTTACACAAGGGTTCTTTATGAAAGAAAATAACTTAGTAAGTTAAACATTACATAAATAACTTGGTAAACATAATAATTATTGCCAAACTCTGAAATTCGAAGGTATTTAGCACCCCAGCAAACTAATTTTATTGCTTCATTTACAGTTCTTTATAACAGCATTAAATACTTGTTGACGAATTGGGTTTAGATTATAATATTCACCGGTACTCAATAAGTCCATGTTTTGACGATTAATAAGTATTATTACTGAAATTTTGTCGTGAGGGATAACTGCAATACTAGTTCCTGCAAAGCCTGTATGTCCGAAAGTTCCCTCTGGACCATTCTTCATAAAAGGATTTTCAGGATCCATCATCCAACCTAAACCATTTTTAAAATCATCTTTTGTTAAAAATGATGTGATTGTTTTTTTAGAAATAAACTGTTTTCTGCCTACTTTTCCTTTATTCATTAACATATCAACCAATTTCTGTAAATCATCGATGGTTGAAAACAAACCTGCCGCTCCGCTAATACCACCTCCAGCGTACCAGGTGTTACCGTCATTTACCTCACCTTTTAGGGAGTAAGTACGCCAGCCGTCCCATTGTTTTGGGTCAATTTCCTTAAAAACAAAACCTAAAGATGGGTCATACACCATTCTCTTTTCATAGGGATTTCCATGAGATGAAGCTGCAATTTTCTCAAACTTACCCTTCGCAAGCGGATTGAATGTGGTGTTATGCATGCCAAGGGGCAGTGAGATATTTTCTTGGATAAACTTTTCTAATGGCAATCCGGATACCGTTTCTATAATTTCACCTAAAATAGTAAAACCAAGATCACTGTAATGTCTTTCTTTGCCAACCGGAAAGTTTAGCGGCAATTCCCCAATTAATTTATACACATCTTGCTTATTGGTAGCTTTGTAGTAAAGAGGATACCACTCATAAAGACCTGCATTGTGAGACAGTAGGTTTCCGATCGTAATTGGTTTTTTATCTGGAGTGTTAAATGCACTAATATATTTACCCACAGGATCACTAACCTTTATAAGACCCTTGTCTACCAAGATCATAATTGAAGTAGTGGTTCCAATTACTTTAGTCAAGGATGCAATATCAAATAAATGTTCTGTGGTCATCGGTTCGGGTTGGCTGAGCAAATTATGGCCGTAATCATATTTTTGGGCATATCCAAATGCATTTTTATAAATAATTTCGTTTCCCTTTTTTATTTGAATTACAGCACCTGGAATATTATTCCCTGCTACCTCATTTTTAATGATGCTGTCTATTTCGGAAATCAGTTTTGTTCGTATTTCCTTATTATTAAGATTCTGTGCATTTAAATGGAATACTGTAGAAGTCAAAAGAATCAACAATGCAATATATTTTTTGTACATAATTTTATTTATTAAATTTTTTTAAATAACTAAATTTTTACTCATTTCCTGTTTTACTTTCCTCTTTTTTTTGGTTATAATTCAAAATTGGCCCTACAGATTTACGAAGAAGTAATTCCGTAAAGCCTTCTTTTACAAAATTGTCTAATTCGCCCACAAATTTAAAACCAAAGTCGTAGTAAAGTTTGGCAGCGCCTTTATTAAAAGAGGATACACAAATAAAAATATTGGGTGAATATTTTAAAATTGTATTTTCGCAAAATTGAAGCAATTTTTTCCCAATTCCTTTTCCTCTGAATTCCTCACTTACACATATGGTTTGAATATATCCTTTAAAAGTGCCAGCAGTTTGGAGAATAACAAATCCTGCCACTTTATGATCTATTTCCGCTATGTAAATTTCCTTAAATGGTCCTTCAAATGCCGGCAAGCATTGTTCAAAATTAATATCAAGGATTATCCAAGGGTCGTTTATAGACATCATGTGTGCGCAATAACGCTTAATTTTTAGATTTGTCGTAGGGCTGATTGTCATTTTTTCTTCCATTTTTCAGACTGTTTTCTTTTTGATAATGAATAAAAATAGAATGGTTAACATTGCATTAACGAGGATATTCATGAACCCAAAATCAAATTGATAGGTGTTGGTAAAATAAATATTAAGTAAATAGGTAGATATAGCTGCAGCTACTGTTGCCAGCGGAACCCATTTTTCTTTCAGGTTAATATTTGTAAATAATCCGGTTAAAAATAAACCCAAAAGAGGTCCATAAGTATATCCTGCAATTTTGAAAATAGTATTAATAATTGCGCCTTGGCTATTCCAAAATAATATTACAATTAAAAACATTACAATATTAACACCGACCAATACTGTGTTTTTTATTTTTTTTCTGACATTGTGTGGTTGTTTTTCAAAGCCAAGAAAATCATAACTAAACGATGTAGTTAATGCGGCAATGCATGAGTCAACACTGGCAAAAGTTGATGCGATAACACCAATAAAAAAGGCGATTGCCCCAATTTTTCCAAAATAATTTAAAGATAGAAGCGGATAAAGATCATCGGTATTTGTAAATTGTCCGTTTTGTGTAACAAGATGTATTCCCTTTTGTTTTGCAAATATATAAAGTAAGATCCCTAATCCTAAAAACAGCGTTTGTGCAAAAGCAATAAAAAAGCTAAAAGTGAGAACATTTTTTTTTGCATCTTTAGCTTTATTGATTGTGAGGGTTTTTTGCATCATACTTTGGTCAAGACCAACCAAAGCAATAGTAATAAGCATGCCGGAAATAAATTGCTTAAAAAAATTGGTCCCTGAATGAATGTCCCAATTAAATAATTTTGAATTGGGATGATGTGCAATTGAACTAAACATTTGTGAAATGGAAAGATTCAATGAGTTTTTTATTGTGATTATAGAAATTATTATAACCGAAATTAAAAAAAATGATTGTAGAGCATCTGTCCACACTATTGTTTTGACTCCCGATTTATTTGAATACAGCCAAATCAATACCAATACTGCAATAATGGTTATAAAGTAAGGAATACCGAGATTGTCAAAAAAAGCAAACTGCAATATTTTCACTGAAAGCAATAGCCTAAGCGCTGCTCCAAAAGATTGGGAAACCAGAAAGAACAAAGAGCCCGTTTTGTAAGTGATATTGCCAAAGCGAACATTGAGGTAAGAATATATGGAAACAACTTTTAGTTTAAAAAAAATAGGTATTAAAACAAATACAATAAAAAGGTATCCAACAATGGTTCCAAGAATAAACTGGAAATAGTAAAGGCTTTCGTTCCCTACATTTCCTGGAATAGAAACGAGTGATACTGCTGAAATACCAGAGCCCACCATCCCAAAGGCAACTAAAAACCAGGGGGATTCTCTGTTGCCGTCAAAAAAAGTGCTATCCTTTGTGTGTCTGGATGTGAGCCACGAAATTATCATAAGGAGAGAAAAGTAAAGAAAAATGATAAGAAATAATAGTGTTACATTCATTGCTAAATATTATTAAATTTGAATTCAGATTACTAACAATTGGTAGTAATAAACTTAATTACATTAATAAATAGTAAAAAAAATGCAAAAGCGAGTATTTAAAAATGCAATTAAACGCAAACATAAGCATTTTTATGAAGGTTTAGAGAATTTTAACACCCTTTTCTTTGAAGTCTTCAAATATAGGATCATTTGGATCTATATCGGTTACAATAGTGTCTATTTTGTGAATGGGGGCAACGGAGTATCTTTTCACATCATTTATTTTATTTTTAGTGCATAAAACAATAACTTTTTCACTTGCTGCTATCATACTTTTTTTAATATGGGAAACCTCCCAGTCAGGTTCTGTCATGCCATTTAAGGTGTTTATTCCACCAGTTCCCATAAAGCATAAGTCGGCTCTTAATTCAGAGATTGAAGAGACAACGTCAAGTCCAACAGTTACTTGTGCAGATTTGTGAAGTTTACCTCCTATAAAAATAATTTCAATTGATGGGTGTTCCGTAAGTTGCAGTGCAATAGGAAGGCTATAAGTATATATTGTAGCGTTTATGTCGGAGGGAATAATTTTGGCCAGTTGCAGGTTTGTGGTGCTGCCGCTCATAATAATAACTTGACCATCTTTTATTATCTTTACGGCTTTTTTTGCAATGATATTTTTTTCTTCTAAATTGTATGTGCTCCTTTCGCCATAAGATGGAGTGTTGTTTTCTAATGGCAATGCTCCTCCATGTACCTTTTTGATAAGTCCTTTAGCTGATAATTCATTAAGGTCTCGTCTAATAGTGTCTTCAGAAACATTTAATTCTATACTCAGGTCAGCAGATAGAACCTTTCTGTTTAATATAATTTTATCTAATATGTGATAATGTCTTTCTTCTTTTAGCATGATATTTGTTTTATTTGTTGTAAAAAAACAACAACAAAGATGCAAATTATTTTGATTAAATGTTTGAATATGTTCACTTTGTTTTTTTTTGACAACTCCCTTTATTTTACTAGGCCATAAGGATGTGTGAATCTTTCCGTGTTCTATGTTGGTAAAACGAAAATTGAATTCTTAAGTAATTTCAGTCTTTAAATCGACAATAAACAAAATAAAAATGCATAAATTTGCGTGTTTGTAAGTGTTTTTATTTTAAATTTGTACTATTCAATATAATAAATAGAAGATAATGGAAGTTAAACCAATTACATATCCAAAAACCATCAAATATCATGAGGCCGGGAAATTTGAAGAAACCAGATTTGAGAAAATACATAATGTCATTTTTTCAACAGCTAAAGATGGATCGGTTAAAGTGGCTGAAGAAATAGCCGATTTGATAAAAGAGAAACAGTCAAATGGTGAAATGTGTGTTCTTGGTTTAGCCACGGGATCTTCACCAATAAAAGTTTATGAAGAGTTGGTAAGAATGCACAAGGAACAAGGTCTTAGTTTTTCAAATGTTATTACTTTTAATTTGGATGAATATTACCCAATGCCAAAAGACAATATTCAAAGCTACCATTACTTTATGCACGAACACTTGTTTAATCATATTGACATCCTGCCAGAAAATGTTCATGTTCCAAATGGTTTGGTCACAAGTGATGAGTTGCACCAATATTGCATAGATTATGAGGAAATGATAAAAAATAGTGGAGGAATAGATTTGCAGTTATTGGGTATCGGAAGAACTGGTCATATAGGATTTAATGAACCAGGCTCCCACTTTAATTCCGAAACAAGAAGTATCACTTTGGATTATATTACAAGAGTTGATGCCGCTTCCTCATTTTCTGGTATTGATAATGTGCCCAAAAGAGCCATTACAATGGGAATTAGAACCGTAAGAAAGGCGAAAAGGATAATTTTATTGGCTTGGGGACAAAACAAAGCTTCAATTGTTAAAAACACCATAGAAGGCGATGTTTCATCTAAAGTTCCGGCTACATATTTACAACATCACAATAATTCAACATTTATATTAGATATTGAAGCAGCTTCTGAATTGACAAGAATTAATACACCTTGGCTGGTTGGACCTTGTTTGTGGGATGAAAAATTGAGCAGTAAAGCCATTATTTGGCTATGTCAAATTACAAGAAAATCAATATTAAAATTGATTGATGAAGACTATAATGACAATGGAATGTCAAGTTTATTGGCTCAAGAAGGTTCATCATACGATTTAAATATTAAAATGTTCAATAAAGTGCAGCATACCATCACTGGTTGGCCTGGAGGAAAACCAAATGCTGATGATGCTTCAAGACCTGAAAGAGCAAACCCAACTAAAAAAAGAATACTTATTTTTAGTCCCCATCCGGATGATGATGTTATTTCAATGGGAGGAACTTTCGACAGGTTGGTTGAACAAGGACATGAGGTACATGTTGCATACCAAACATCAGGAAATATTGCTGTTGCGGATCATGAAGCCCTTAAATTTGTGGAAGTAGTGAAAGAAATGAATGGGATTAAAGATTCAAGTTATATAACGTCTATTATTGAGCAAATTACTTCAAAAAAGGACAATGCTATTGATACTGTGGATGTTAGGAATTTAAAAACCCTCATTCGGAAAAGTGAATCCTTGGGAGCCACAAGGTACTTGAGTGTTCCTGATGAAAATGTACACTTTTTAAATTTGCCGTTTTATGAAACAGGAAGTATTATGAAAAAGCCATTAGGAGAAGAAGATCTTCGTATAATGTGTGAAATTATTGAGAAAATAAAACCGCATCAAATTTATGCTGCAGGTGACTTGGCCGACCCTCACGGCACCCACAGAGTTAGTTTAAATGCGCTTTTTGAATCTTTAAAAATATTAAAATCAAAACCTTTTATGAATGATTGTTGGGTTTGGTTATATAAGGGAGCCTGGCATGAATGGGAAATTCATGAAATCGATATGGCAGTGCCAATGAGCCCAGATCAGGTTTTGAAAAAAAGGAAAGCGATTTTCTTTCACCAATCCCAAAAAGATGGCGTTATGTTTCAAGGAAATGATTTAAGAGAATTTTGGATGCGTGCTGAGGATAGAAATACCAAAACAGCCCAAAAATATAATGAATTAGGTTTGGCCGATTATGCTGCCATGGAAGCATTTGTAAGATGGTATTTTTAATGTTTTTATAAAAATGTGTAGGTTTAAGGTAAAATCCTATTTACTTTCACTTTTTATTGGTTAGTGTCCATTTAAAACAAAATACAATAAATTTAAAAACTTATTCAAAAAAAACTTTTAACTATGTCGAATACGATAAGTGCAACCTCTAATTCCAAAAACAATTCATTTGTTCCAATACTTATTATAGCAGGATTATTTTTTATTTTCGGATTTGTAACCTGGATTAATGGCGCTTTAATTCCATTTATGAAAACCATAAATGAATTAACAACAGCGCAATCCTTATTGGTGGCTTCCGCATCCTATATATCTTTTGTGGTTATGGCATTGCCTGCATCTTATATTTTAACTAAAATTGGATATAGAAAAGGAATGTCATTGGGTTTATTTGTGATGGCAATTGGCGCTTTGGTTTTTATTCCTGCTGCAGAAGCAAGGACGTATTGGGTATTTTTAGCCGGAATTTTTATTCAGGGTTTGGGTATGACTTTGTTGCAAACAGCTTCAAATCCGTACATTACTATTTTGGGTCCTATTGAAAGTGCCGCAAAACGCATCGCGATTATGGGAATTGCAAATAAAGTGGCAGGCGCTTTAGGCTCCCTTATTTTTGGTGCGATTTTGTTATCGGGTATTGATGAGATTAAAGACAAACTCAATGTTGTTGACCAGGCTGAAAAAACGCGGCTATTAAATGTTATGGCCGATAGTGTTGTGATTCCTTATGTTATTATGGCAGTAATTTTAGCGGTGTTGGGAATTTTAATCAGGCGTGCGCCACTGCCTCATGTAGAAGCTGAACCAATTGAGGAAGCAAAAGAAGGGGAGACAAGCAAAACAAGTATTTTCCAATTTCCACATTTATGGTTGGGCGTTTTAACGCTTTTTGTTTATGTTGGGGTAGAAGTTATCGCTGGTGATACCATTATTGCTTACGGAATTTCTTTAGGGTTTCCTGCTGCCGATGCCAAATTTTTCACCACTTTTACCTTGTTGGCCATGGTTTTCACTTATGCCTTGGGCATATTTTTAATTCCAAAATACATTAATCAGGCTTTCGCACTTAAAGCAAGTGCCGTTTTAGGAATTGTATTTACCTTTGGAATTGTATTTACTTCGGGATATATATCCATTTTATTTGTGGCTGCATTGGGAATTGCAAATGCGTTGGTTTGGCCTGCTGTTTGGCCATTGACGTTAAAAGGATTGGGTAAATTCACTAAAACCGCTTCCGCTTTATTGATTATGGCAATATCTGGAGGCGCAATTATTCCTCCGTTATATGGAAAATTTGTTGATGGGACCAAGGCTGATTTGGTTACGAATGGAATAAGCGAGGCTGCTGCTGCTGCACAAGCGGCAACAAATGGTTATTGGATTTTACTTCCTTGTTATTTGATCATTTTATATTATGCATTTGCAGGACATAAATTGGGCTTGAAAAAAGGATAATTAACTTTATAAAAATTATTGAATGATGGTAGCTAAAAGATTATTGGCGCTCGATGTTTTAAGGGGTTTAACCATAGCGCTAATGATTATGGTAAATACTCCCGGGAGTTGGAGTTATGTTTATCCACCCTTGCTGCATTCAAAATGGCATGGTTGTACTCCAACTGATTTGGTTTTCCCTTTTTTCTTATTTATTGTAGGAGTTTCAATGTGGTATTCGTTTAAGAAATATGGTGAAGGCTTAACAAAAAAGGGGTTTTTGAAAGTGTTGAAAAGATTTTCAATTATCTTTTTTTTGGGACTTTTGTTAAATTTATTTCCTAAATTTGACTTTGAAAATTTACGCTTTTTTGGGGTTCTTCAGCGTATAGCGATTGCATATGGTATTGGCGCTATTCTATGTATGCAGTTTAACTATAAGCAATTACTGACAATATTCGGTTTAATTCTTTTCGGTTATTGGGGGTTACTTTATTTTGGCGGATCTTATGATGTTTATGGCTTGGAATCTAACATAGTGCGTAAAGTTGATTTGTTTATCTTCGGCGAAAATCACATCTATAAAGGATTCGGAATACCATTTGACCCGGAAGGTTTATTATCTTCAATTCCCTCTGTGGCAACAGTATTGATGGGTTATTTTGCAGGAAGACTAATTGAGTTTTCGAATGGTGTTTCACACGCCATCAAAAAAATGTTAATTTTCGGAGGAATTTCTGCATTGACTGGTTGGTTATGGGGTTTTTTATTGCCAATAAATAAACCATTATGGACCAGTTCTTATGTTTTGTATGCAGGTGGTTTGGCAATGTTGTTTTTGGCTTTTTTATTATGGGTAATAGATGTTAAGGGAATTAAAAACTGGGCAACGCCATTCGTCCATTTCGGCACAAATCCATTATTTATTTTTCTGTTTTCGGGAGTTTACGTTAAGATAATTTTATATTTAGTGGAAAGCACAAATTCGGAGGGAGAGTCCATAACTGGATATCGTTATCTATATGAGAATATTTTTGTTCCTATAGCGGGAAATATGAATGGCTCATTATTATTTGCAATTTCACATATTATTTTATTTTGGCTATTAACCTATGTTCTATATAGGCGTAAAATATTTATTAAAATATAAGATTAAAAAAAACAATAAAATCAATTCCGTTTAAATTTTTTTATTAGGTGCTATCTTCCCTAAACAAGTCTTAAAGAAAAGTTTTGAATCACTAAATTTTAGCATCTCTTTTGAAAACGGGAAATTTAATGCATTTATATAAAAAATCATGAAATTAAAAACACCTATTTATAGTTTTGTGCTCTTTATTTCCATAGTATTATTAACTTCTTGGTCGGGGTCAAAAAATCCTCGGATGAATCTTTTAGATGAAGTAATTTTACCAAAACCAGTTTCAGTAACAGCATCTGGAAGTTCATTTGAACTAAATGCCAATACCAAAATTTTTGTAAATGGGAAATCAGTGGCATTGTTAAAAACGGGACACTATTTGGCTAATTTGATTAAGCCTGCTACAGGATTTGACTTAAAAGTGACTTCAACTTCTAAAAAGCCAAATTCAAATTATATTTACCTTGCAATTTCTAGTTTGGGCCCTGAATTTGGCAATGAGGGTTATAAGTTGCGTATTGATGAAAAAGATGTTAGTATAATTGCCAATAGCCCAGAAGGAATTTTTCGCGGAATTCAAACGCTTCGTCAAATTTTACCCAAAGAAATTGAAGCTTCTGCGCAGCAGCAAAAATCGTGGCTAATTGCCACAGGTGAAATTTTGGATTATCCTCAATATGGGTATAGAGGAGCTATGTTAGACGTTGCGAGACATTTTTTTAATGTAGGGGATGTGAAAAAATATATTGGTATGTTGGCGGCGTACAAATTGAACGTATTGCACTTGCATCTTACTGATGACCAAGGTTGGCGAATAGAAATAAAATCTTGGCCGAATCTTACTGAACACGGGGGATCTACCGAAATAGGAGGTGGCAAAGGAGGTTTTTATACACAAGAAGAATATAAAGAAATTGTAAGATACGCTCAGGATCGATACATAACTATTATTCCCGAAATTGACATGCCGGGACACACAAATGCAGCGTTAGCTTCATATCCGGAGCTGAATTGTGATGGGAAAGCTCCTGAATTGTACACGGGCAATAAAGTTGGATTCAGTACATTTTGTACACACAAAGAAAGCACGTATCAATTTGTTGGAGATGTAATTAGAGAATTGGCCGAGATAACCCCAGGGTTATACTTGCATATTGGGGGAGACGAATCACACGTAACACAATTGGAAGACTATATTCCTTTTATAAATAGAGTTCAAGACATTGTTTTAGCTAACGGAAAAAAAATGATTGGTTGGGATGAGATTGCCCATGCGGATATAAAAACAAATACAATTGTTCAGTTTTGGGTCAGATTGGAAAATGCCCAAAAAGGAGTAACTAAAAAAGCAAAAGTAATTTTATCCCCGGCAAACAAAACTTATTTAGATATGAAGTATGACTCTATCACTGAACTCGGATTGAAATGGGCCGGATTCATTGAAGTTGAAAGTGCGTATAATTGGGATCCTTCCGCATTAATCCCCGGAATTACAAAAAAGGATATTTTGGGGATAGAATCACCATTATGGACAGAAACCATTACGAACATGACGGAACTGGAATTTATGGTTTTTCCAAGAATTATTGGACACGCTGAAATTGGATGGACATCAGATTCATTAAGAGATTGGGATGATTATAAAGTTAGGTTAAAAAAACATTCGGACCGTTTAAAAATCAAGGGTATTAATTATTATGCTCCCGATGTAATTTTTAAAGCTGAATTTTAAGTGAAGGATTAAATTTTCGCCAACAATAACTTTTCAATCTAAAATTCACCTTCTTTCTCGTTTTTTTGATATTTCTGGCCTACCTTTAAAAACACCATTGTAATATGCCTTGTGTTCTATTTTTTGTGTGATTTGAATACTATATTATTTTATTAGTTACTGGTCTTAGAATCGGAATTTGAATCATATTAAATGTTAAATCAGGACATTTTTGTGTCATTTTTTTTACCCTTTTCAGCCCGATTTTAGCAGGAGTTGTTAAAAATAATGAGTTTAAAATTCAACACCACCATTAAAAATTAAAATAGGGATTAATCAAAAGTATCGCCATCTTTAACAGTAACGCCCAGTTGCTGGAATAAATTTATATAGTACTTTTTTATTCTTTTTGCATGGTCTAAGTTTCCTTCAGCCATAATGGGAAATGCATACATTTGTTTTTCTTCTACCTTATTCACCTTAGTAACCCTTGTGTCATTATTCGCCAAATAAATTTTAGTGTTGGATCCTCCTTTTTTAAAATTAAGAAGAATGCCTCTTAAACCACTTTTTTTATTCGCTTCATACAAACTTATGCTGCTCACATCTTTTGGGTCGATTTCAGTAACTTTTCTGAATTTAAAAGGAGCGGAATAATTTTTATACAACAGTAATCTATTGGTTTGGGAGTTGTAAGCAATCGTATTGCTGAACAGGCTATTTGGAGCACCTGCGTTGTTTTCAATCCAATTTGAAGTTTCTTCTAAGGTTTGCGTGTAACTAATTTGACTGATAATTAATAAAGCGGTAATTAAAATTCTGTTTTTCATGGGGTGTATATTATTTAATTCATTGAACAAAAAAGTATAAAAAGAGGGTTTAAATTATACTTTTTAAATTGCCTGCTAAATACTGACAAAGTAAATAACAGAATTTTTGAATTTTTATTATTTGATTAGAAAAAAAAATAGTGGAGACGCCGGGAATCGAACCCGGGTCCAAACAAGCAACCAAAATACCTTCTACATGTTTAGTTTTCGTTTGGTTTTTGACTTAAAGCTGACCGAAAACTGCCCACTTTAAGCCTAGTTTCTTAAGTTTCAAAATGCCAACGAAACAATGGCAAATCTATGTTAACTTTTACGATGCCTCTTTATTGACCGCCGCTAACCAAGGCTTTCAAGAGACATTCAGCTTTCACACCTAGTGTGACAAGGCTCATCCTACTGTAATTCGGATTAAGCAGCTAAAGCGTAGTTATCTTCGCCGTTTAAATTTTTGAAATTGAGATTTACGAGTGCTATTTCATTACTCGACATGCTTATACCTTAATTGACCTTGCAGTCAAAACCAGTCGTCCCCAATATATCAAAGAACTAATTCTTCTAAGAAGAATGCAAATGTATAAAAATTCAATCAAACTTATTGTTTGCAATATCCTTTAATTCCTAATACCTTTGAAGCAAATCTTATACCAAATTATTTTATGAAGATAGGAATCCTTAAAGAACGAAAAAATCCGCCAGACAGAAGAGTTGTATTGTCTCCAAAAAAATGTGCCGAACTTTTAAAAATATATCCCCAACTTGAAATCAAAGTTGAAAGTTCTGACTCTCGTTTTTTTACTGATGAAGATTACAAAAAGGAAGGAATCGGGGTTTATGGGGATGTGTCGGATTGTGATGTTTTATTGGGCGTAAAAGAAGTGCCTGTTGAAAATTTAATTCCAAACAAAAAATATTTTTTCTTTTCCCATACCATAAAGAAGCAAAAATACAACCGCGATTTATTAAAAGCAATTTTGACTAAAAATATTGAGTTGTATGACCATGAAACCATCGTCGACAAAAATAATATCAGGTTGGTGGCTTTTGGGATTTATGCAGGCTTTGTTGGCGCTTACAATGCTTTTAGAACTTATGGCTTAAAATTTAATTTATTCAATTTGCCAAAAGGGGAAGCGTTACACGATAAAAAAATGCTTATTGAAGAGTTGAAAAAATTAAAACTGCCTGCCATTAAAGTGGTTTTAACAGGAAAAGGAAGGGTAGGAAATGGCGTGAAAGAAATGTTGGATGGCATGCAAATGTGTGAAGTCACTGTTGATGAATTTTTAATCCAAACTTTTGAAGAACCGGTTTATGTTCAAATAGATGTGTTGGATTACAATAAAAGAATTGATGGTGCTGTTAAAGATGAGAATGATTTTTTCAGAAATCCGCAAGAATATAAGAGTGATTTTATGCGTTTTGCCAAAGTGGCAGATGTGTATATAACCGGTCATTTTTATGGTGTTGGAGCTCCTTATATCTTTACAAAAGAAGATGCCAAATCCCCCGATTTCAATATAAAAGTGGTGGCAGATATTAGTTGCGACGTGGATGGGCCGGTAGCATCCACCATTCGTTCTTCCACTATTGAAGATCCTATTTATGGTTACAACCCAAAAACTGGACAAGAAGTAAATTTCGTGGATAAAGATGCCATAGCTGTGATGGCGGTTGATAATTTGCCTTGTGAATTGCCAAAAGACGCTTCTGAAGGTTTTGGTAATAATTTTGCAAAACATGTGATTCCGGCTTTTTTCAATAATGATAAAGATGGCGTGTTACAAAGAGCCAAAATGACCGAAAAAGGAAAGCTTACGGAAAGATTCAGCTATTTGCAAGATTTTGTTGATGGAAAATAACCAGCAACATTTGCTGGAACAACTGGCAAACACTAAAATGCCCTTCGGAAAATACAAAGGAAAATATTTAATTGATTTGCCTGAACGTTATATTGTTTGGTATAAAAATAAAGGGTTTCCTTCAGGTAAATTTGGTGACATGTTGCATCTCGTTTACGAAATTCAATTAAACGGTTTGGAAGATTTGGTGAGAAGACTAAAAAGTTAAATGTTAAAAGTTTGAATTGTTTATTTGTTGAATCGTTTAATTTTTACAACTTGGAACTTGAAACCAGAAACATAAATCGACAAACTCAAAACTTAAAACTTACCGCTTTTTTTATAATAAACCAACCCATAAACAATATGGCAAATTCCAAAAGCAAATCCCCACATATAAAATGCAAAACTTGGAAATAAAATCGCTAAACCCCCAAGGATAAAGAAAACAATTCCCATAACGGCAGTGGCGCCAAAAGTATGTTTATTTGAGAGAATTCCGGCAATACCGTAAAGTATCAGGGAAGTGGGAATCAGAAATTTTAAGAGTCCATTTGCCATCAGAAAATATATAATAATTCCGCCAAGCAGTAAAAAAATCAAATAAATTCGTCGAATTTTTTTGGCTTTAAAATCCCATTTTCTTAAATAAAGTTTTTTTCTTCTTCTTCTGTTAATAAGGGTGATTGTAATATAAGATATTAGAATATAGAGGAAAGTTACCCCAAATATCAGTATTTCGAAAAAAGAAATAGGCAACATGGAAACGCCTGCGGAACCAGAAGCATATTGCGACAATAAAAGATGTATTCCAAAAATGAAAATTAAAGAAATTACGCCTAAAAAAATTCCGGTGATTCCTCTTAATGACAAGTTGTGAATTTTTTTATTCAATCTTTGGATAAATTTAGCAAAAGCTAAAACTACGAAAAAAAACTGTTTGAAAATTATAACTTTTCAACAATGAAATGTTATTAACTAATTAAAATTTAACACAACTTAAGTTTAAATATTCAATAATTTTATAGCTCGATTTTCAACAACCATAAACCTACTTAAAAATGACAGAAGAATTAGTGTTCCCAAAAATCTTTACTTATAACGATTTGTTAAAGAGTAACTTAGCGTATTTTAAGGGTGATGAGCTTGCAGCGACTACGTGGATGAATAAGTATGCGATGAAAAACAAAAAAGGTGAGTTTTTAGAGACTACACCCGATGATATGCACCAGCGAATGGCGGTGGAATTCGGCCGGATAGAAAAGAAATATCAGGAAGGGGAAAAGAAAGGAGAAGGACTATCGGATTATGGAAAAAATCGAGAATTTTTATCAGAAAAAGCCATCTTTAATTTATTTAAAGATTTCAAATATGTTATTCCGCAGGGAAGCGTCATGTCTTCTTTGGGAAACAACAATGTCATTGCATCACTGTCCAATTGTGTGGTTGTTCCTCCAGTTTTTGATTCTTATGGAGGTATATTTCATACAGATCAGCAATTGGCGCAATTGTTTAAAAGAAGATGCGGTGTTGGTGTGGATTTATCAAATTTAAGGCCAGGCGGCGCCCAAGTTTCTAATGCAGCGGGAACCACAACAGGAGCGGTTTCGTTTATGAACCGTTTTTCAAATACCACAAGGGAAGTTGCCCAAAACGGCCGAAGAGGAGCGTTAATGCTTACTATGGACATTGCGCATCCTGATATTGAGGATTTTGTAACCATCAAACAAGATTTGACAAAAGTGACCGGAGCCAATATTTCCATTCGCTTGTCCGATGAATTTATGGTAGCCGTAGTAAATGATGACGATTTCACCTTGCGTTGGCCAATTGACAGTAAAACACCAACCTATAAAAAAGTAATTAAAGCAAGATCACTTTGGGACATAATTATAACCTGCGCCCATAATACTGCTGAACCAGGCTTGATATTTTGGGACCGTCAACATTATTATTCAACATCTTCCATTTATCCCGGATTTAAAAACAGTTCCACAAATCCTTGTTCAGAAATTGCCATGCAAGGCGGCGACAGTTGCCGTTTAATTGCAGTTAACTTGTACAGTTTTGTTAAAGACCCGTTTACCGAAAAAGCTAAGTTCGATTTTAAAAAATTCTATGAAGTTGTGTATGAATCACAACGTTTAATGGATGATTTGGTGGATTTGGAGTTGGATGCCGTCAATAAAATTTTCAATAAAATAATGCACGATAAAGAGCCTGATGAAATTAAACAGGTTGAAATAGATACCTGGAAATTATTATATAAAACAGGTAAAAAGGGCAGAAGAACCGGGTTGGGATTTACAGCTTTGGCCGATGCCATGGCAGCTTTGGGCAAAAAGTTTGATACCGATGAAGCGATTGCGGTTGTTGACGAAATTATGAAAACCAAATTGCGAGGTGAATTCGACAGCAGTATTGATATGGCAATTACCCGAGGCAAATTCGAGGCATTTAGCCCTGAAATTGAAAAATTCTCTGAGTTTGTGCAAATGATGGAAAAAGAATTTCCGGATGTTTATGAGCGAATGATGAAATACGGAAGAAGAAATATTTCCATCAGTACCGTGGCGCCAACCGGAAGTTTAAGTATGCTGGCACAAACATCATCGGGTATTGAACCGGTATATTTATTGTCGTACAAACGAAGAAGAAAAGTGAATCAAGATGATACAAATGCCAAAGTTGCCTATGTTGATGATATGGGTGATGCGTTTGAGGAATTTGAAGTTTATCATCCAAAATTAAAACAATGGATGGAAGTTACAGGTAAAACCGACATTAAGGAAAGTCCTTATAGTGGCTCTACAGCGCCTGAAATCGATTGGAAAAAACGGATTGAAATGCAATCTTTGGTTCAAAAATACACCACGCATTCCATCAGCTCAACCATAAATTTGGCCAGTGATGTCCCTGTTGATTTGGTTGGCGATATTTATATTGAATCTTGGAGAAAAGGATTAAAAGGAATTACGGTTTACAGAGATGGATCACGAAGCGGAATTTTAATCGCCAATGACACTAAAAAGACAGAGAAAAAAGCAGACTGTTATGCAGAAACCGTTTTTCCAAAGCGTCCTAAAAAAATCGCTGCAAAAGTAGTCCGTTTCCAAAATGATTATGAGAAATGGGTTGCCGTTGTTGGTTTAATAAACAACAGGCCGTATGAAATTTTTACAGGAAAAATTGAAGATGCGTTTCTTTTACCTGCTTGGCTGGAAGAAGGCTGGGTAATTAAAAACAGAGATAAAAACGGAGAATCACGTTACGATTTTCAATTTTTGGATAAAGACGGGTATAAAGTGACTTTTGAAGGACTTTCCCGCACTTTTGACAAAGAATATTGGAATTATGCCAAACTAATTTCCGGCGTATTGCGTCATGGAATGCCAATTCCTTATGCAGTTGATTTGATCAATAATTTAAACATGTATGATGAAAACATCAATACTTGGAAAAATGGGATTGCGCGTGCATTGAAACAATTTGTGGCAGACGGCACGCAGGCTGTGGATAAAAAATGCCCGGAATGCGGAGATCCCGACGGATTAATTTATGAAGAGGGTTGTTTGAAATGTAAAAATTGCGGACATACCAAATGCGGGTAGTAATATGCTGAAAAACTAAAAAAAAGCGACAAAATTTAAAATTTTGCCGCTTTTTTTATGCGCGTTAATCTGCGATATCTAATTGTTTATTGAAAACTGTTTATCGTTTTTCTGATGGCTACCAAACGGGTCAATAAATTTTCTAGATATTTTATGTCCAACATATTGGCGCCGTCACTTTTTGCGTTCGCTGGGTCAAAATGGGTTTCTAAAAATAATCCGTCAACGCCAACTGCAATTCCTGCCCTGGCAATGGTTTCAATCAGTTCCGGTTTTCCGCCGGTAACGCCACTGCTCTGATTTGGTTGTTGTAATGAATGTGTGATGTCCAAAATAGTTGGTGCAAACTGTTGCATTTCAGGGATTCCCCTAAAGTCAACAATCATATCCTGGTAGCCGAACATCGTTCCTCTATCAGTAATCCAAACTTTTTCATTGCCGCAGTCTATTACTTTTTGTACAGCGTGTTTCATGGCGCCCGGACTCATAAACTGTCCTTTTTTCAGATTGATGACTTTTCCTGTTTTTGCGGCAGCAACCACCAAATCGGTTTGGCGCACCAAAAATGCGGGAATTTGCAATACATCAACATATTCAGCCGCCATCGCAGCATCTGAAATTTCATGAATGTCGGTAACTGTTGGGATGTTGAAAGTATCGGAAACTTTCTTCAATATTTTCAATGCTTTTTCATCGCCAATTCCGGTAAAACTGTCAATTCTTGATCTGTTTGCTTTTTTAAAACTTCCTTTAAAAATAAAAGGAATTTCTAATTTATCGGTCACATTTAAAATGTGTTCGGCAATTCTTAAGGCCATTTCTTCACCTTCAATGGCGCAAGGACCAGCCAACAAAAAGAAATTGTTGCTTTTGGTGTGTTTTATGTTTGGAACTAAATCTAATTTCATGGTTCAAAGTTTTTGCAAAGGTAAATTTTAATATTAAGAATTGACTATTTGAGAATTAGTTAATTTTTTTGCTAAGTTTTAGTTAAGCAGCATTTGCGTTAGGGATTTCAGTGAAAATCCTTTTTTGAAGCTTTTTTTGCTTCAAAAAAGATTGTAACGAAAAGCCCTACCCTTGTGGTAACGCCCAAAATAACTAGATATAAATTGCTGTACTTATTGGAATTAAATCTATTTTTCCAAAAACTAATTACTAACATCAACCCGAACTCCTTCGCTATGGCTGCTGAATTCTGGCGCATACATACTTTGTATAGTCGTAATTCCGTTGCTGAAATTGCCGGCATTATTTACACGCAAATCATATTCAAAAACATAAACGCCTTTTGGCAAATTCTCAAAAAAGAAATTTGTTGAAGCGTCTTTGGTGCTTTCGTAATAACCCAATCCGTCCTGCCATTTGTAGGCAGACAACACATTAATGGGCTCCAATCCGCTGGCGCGCATATCTTTCATATGCACAAATTCCATTGGTCTGTCAACTTTTAATTCAATTCGCACTGTAATTAAATCGCCGACTTTTAAAGGTATATTTTGGGTAATTTCTGTTAACAGTTTGCCTTTATCTGAATTGGTTTTTAAAAACAGGTTTTTAGTCAGTTTAAGCGGTGTTTCCGCTGATGTTATTTTGTCTAAATCTTCAAAATATTGCCAATACAATCCGCCCCAGGCAATGCCTTTATCTTTTTTGGAAATCGTCACTTCACCCATCTCTGGCGTAATTTCATTACCATTCCATGAAGTTTTAAAGTAGCCCGTGCCCGCTTCAATTTTTACATTTTCCAATGTTGAAGGTTCTATTTTTTGGTTTCCTACAGTAACTTCAACAGACTCGTTTATGGCCAGCCAATCGCTGCCTTGCAATAACAGTGCATAAATAGCTTTAGTGGTCGCTTTTGTAGTTTTCCAGCTATTTGTTTGCTTATTTTTCAACAACCAAACTTTTAATTCATCAACCGTTGCGGTATTATTTTCAATTTCAGAAAAAGCTTCTATCAACAAAGCCTGAGTTTCGATAGGCGCTTGATGCCAAAACCAACTGGCGGTATTTTCTTTCCAATACATGCCCAATTCTTCGCTCACAATGCTGTTTTCATGCATTGATTTTAAAATGGCTGAAGTTGCCGATTTATTTTGCGTTCTGTGTTGCACCAAAGCAATCATTCCTTTTGAATACAAATTGAATTCTTTCCAATAACTGGCCGATTGTTTTGTGTAATAATCGATTGCGGTTTGTACTTTGCTTGCTATTTTGAGGTCGCCATAAAAACTGCGCATATACAAATAATGCAGTTGAATATGCCCTAAATGATTCTTGGCGAGATAATCTGTTTCCGCCTTTAGACCTTTTTCTTTGGATTTTTCCTTATCTCTTAATTTTTTGGCTTCCGCTAAAAGTTTGTTATAATCGTCCAAAATTTCTTCATCTAAAAAGTTTACGGCTTTTGAAATGATGTTTTGAGCCGATTTATCAGCTGCTTCCATACCGCTAAATTTAACACCCAATTTTTGTAAATGCCCAAAACCTGTGGCAATATGTTGCGTAATGTATCGGTTTGGATAATCGCTTCCTTTAAACCAAGGGAAACCGCCGTTGCTAAATTGTTGTTCTTTTAATTTGTTGATGGCTGCTTGTTGGTCGTTCTTCATTTTGTTTAAATCGAAAAGCAGCGCGATGCGTTTTTTTTGTTCGGTTTCACTTTGCGCATCGCGCAACCAAGGCGTTTCCTGAATAATAATGGATTTTAATTCCTCGTTTTTCTCCAAATTTGAAATCAGTGCATCACTTGACTTCCACTGATTGAAGACTTCCTGAATGCGCGGATTTGAATTTATGATATGCGAAGCCAGTGAATTTGCATAGTAACGAGAAAATGTTTGCTCGGAACAGTCGTAAGGATATTCCATTAAATATGGCAAACTTTGCACCGCATACCAGGCCGGATTTGAAGTGATTTCCAACGTTAATTTATGGTTTTTAAGCGTGGTTGACGCATTGTTTTTTAACTTGTCTAAAGTGAAAGTTTTGGTTTGGTTGCTGCGAACCCACATGGACAATGTTTCTGTAACCAACATTCTGTTAGACAACACCGGTAATACATTTTGTTCACCATCACTAAAATCGCCAGCTTTCGCTATGATTTTATATTGCACAGCCTGAATATCCTCCGGAATTTGCAGTTTCCAGCTTATTTGCGTGTTTCCTTTTGCATCAACTTTGAAATTTTGTGAGGCGGAACTATTTCCCAACAGTTCATTAATTTGTTTTCCCGTGATGGCGTCGGTCAATTCTAAAACAGCAATTCCATTCAATATATTTTCTGTTAAATTTGAAATTTTGCTTGAAAACACAATGGTATCGCCTTCACGTAAAAATCGCGGCGGGTTTGGCAATACCATCAGTTCTTTTTGCGTAATGGTGGTCAATGTTTTGGTGGCAACAGCCAATTCTTTGGTATGTGCCAACAATTGCAATTTCCAGCGTGTTAATGCCTCCGGAATGGTAAAATTAAAACTTATGTTACCCTCTTTATCCGTTGATAAATGCGGATAGAAAAAGGCAGTTTCCTGAAAATTTTTCCGAATTTTTACAGAAGACGGGTCTAACTTTTCAAGGTTTTCCTCTTTTTTGGGTTCTTTTTCTTTTCCGTAGCCAACTGTGACAACTTCTTGTAATTCATTCACATCTGCAATAGCATCTTCTTGTATTCCAACAGCTTCAACTTCCAGATTTTCTTTTTGCATCATTTTTTCAGCATTCATTCCTCTAATTCTGTAGGAATTGTTAAAATGAAGTCCAAACCAATTTAATCGATCAAATTGTTGTGGCGCATAATTGTCATAAAATGGGGGAATATTCACTACATTAAAATGGCTGTTTCCAAAACTGTTGTTCGCGTTGCGATTGTTGAGTGAATAATATAAAGGTTGAGTAATTGGATTAAATTCCCAGTTATGGGGTTTAAATTCATCTAAAGAAGCATCGTACATACTTGCCAACAATTCTGCGGCAACTTTATCGCCTTTTTCTCCCTTTACTTTAAAACTCCAAGTTTGGCTTTCTCCAGGTTGTAATTTATCTCTGAAAGTTACGGTCTCAATTTCCAACTCTTTTTTCTCATAAGGCACTGGAATAGGCAAGGTGCCGCTTTTAAAAGCGTTAAAATTGCTGAAGCTGTAATGAACGGCAAATCCGCCCAAATCTTTTACGGTGACCGGAATTTGAATAAATTTCGCGTTATTTTCCAGATGAATAATTTGGGTGTCAATTATTTTATGGTCCTTTTCTATGTCGATAGTGACAAATAAGTTTTTTGAAGCAGAACCAACTTTGAGCACTACATTTTCAAAGGGTTTGTAACTTTGCTTATTTGCCGAAATTACCAGCAATTGGTTGTCGGCAACCTGATTTTCAGTTTCGCTAAATACGATAAATAACTGTTTGTCGGTTACTTTTTGTCCGTATTTATCGGTGGTTTCCAATTCAACAACATAGTTGCCCGATAGCCATTTTTGAATTTTTTTAAGCTGAATTTTGGTGATTTTTGACGTGTCAAAATTTTCTTCAAAAACCAAAGCACCTTTTGGCCAGTTTTTAATTTCATTTTCATTTGTGTAAGCTTCATTCGGAAATTTATTTCTGAAGATTTCTTCGCTTATTTCCTGATAATCAGGTGCATTCCAAGGACGCGCTCTCAACACATTTTTTGGAGCCTGTAATTTGTATATTTTTAGGTTTCCTTTGGCGGAAACAAGTTCATTGTTCAGGTTTTTGGTTACAACGGTAATAATGTTTTCTTTTTTGTTTTTGTCGATTTCACTGGCCATCTGAATTTCCGCAATTAAAGAGTGGTAACCAACTTTTATTTCAGTGGTGGCACTTCGGGTTTCGCCATTGATATCTATAATTTCTGCGGTAACTTCATAAATAAATATCGGCAAGTTTGCTGCATCAACGCTTTTGTCAGGAATTGCTTTAAAAGTGATGTTGAAATTTCCTTGGGCATCTGTGATAGTTTCACCATGAACAATTTCCTGTGCTTGCGTTGCTGGAAAAATTGGTCGATACCAATAAAACCATTTTGGATATTGTACTTTTCTGTGCACGCGATACGCCACTTTGGCATCAGTAATGGTGCTGCCTGCAAAAGCAACGGCACTTCCGTTTACGGTAATGGAATCGTTTAATTTATAGGTTTCTGTAATCGGTTTAAATTCGGCTTCAAATTTTGGGCGTTTGTATTCTTCCACCAAGATTTCAGTTCTCGAATTATTAAACGAATCAATTAAATCATATAACGCGCTGTCTTTTGATCCTTCTTCAACTTCAATGGAATAACGTCCTGTTAAACCATTGGTTGGCAATATAAATTCCCCGCTAAACGAGCCATAGTCATTGGTTTTTAATTCAACGGATTTTACAATTTCCTCATTGACGTTGTACAAAGTGACTTCAACAAATTCATTCACAACGATTTCCGATTTATTTTTTAGGCTTTTAAGCACAATTCCTTTGTAATAAACCGTTTGCCCTGGTCTGTAAATGCTTCGGTCCGTAAATAAAAATGAATTGATTGTGGTGTTTTCCGTTTCCCGACTTGGCGTGCTATTTTCGTTTAAATAATAGTCGCCAAATGTGGCAATTTCCTTGTTGTAGTTTACGGTGAGCACCACATTATTGTAATGACTTTTTGCGGTGAAATTTATCTGACCTTTGTTATCGGTAATGAAATTTTCATTTATTGGATTGTTATACTTTCCTGTATCGTAATTTTTGATGTTTACTTTGGCACCAATCAATGGTTTGCCACTATTTCTGTCGACAATTTGATAGTTGTTGCTGTTATTTTGGTTGTTTTCAACCACGGCAATATCCGTTGCCTGAATAATTGCGGTGGCGTAAAGGCTGTTCGGGTTTAAGGTTTCGAAGGTTGAAGCATAAATTAAATAATTTCCGTTGGAAAAAGGCGGAATTAAAATTTCAGTGCTGTGCTGCTGGTAATCGTTCTCCGTTTTTAAGGATTGACGGAAACTTGTCAGTAATTCAAGTTTTTTTATAAATGCGATTTTGGCTGAATCGTTGTAAGTTCTTGCAAATTCCCCCTTTTCTTTTTCATTAATTTTGAAGATGTGAAAATACAGTTCAGGTACATTTTTATAGGAAACCAATACCTTATTGTCTTTTAAATTGGGCACGTATTTTTCAGCGACAATATTTAATGAGAGGTTCAAAATTTGCTGTTTTAGCAAATTGCACTTTTGAGCACCAAAACTTTTCGGAAATTTGGCAATGGCTTCCTCACAAATTTCAAGGGCTTTTACGCGTTTAAACTGATTTTCGGTTTTAGATAAAGGCACATAGTCATTCGCTTGGTTGTTATAAACGGAAGCGATTTCAAAATCGATTAAAGTGGATGATTCAGCTATTTTAAATTCGTTTTTTAAGTTGATCAATGAATTTAAAAAGAGGGTTTCTTTTTCGCCAAATGTCGCGTTTTGTCTTACAAATTCAAGTCGTTCAAGTTCAACAGCAATAAAAGCGTTGCTGTTATTTTCCTTTTGGTGAAATGCCGCTAATTTTTGATAAATTTTTAGTGCTTGGAATTGAAGCGATAAAGAGTCCTTAGTTTCTAATTTTATGTTTGAAAATTCTTCGAAATTTGCCAAATATTTTTCCTCCGAAATTTCAAACTTGTAAACCGGATTTGTAATGGAAGTTTCGGTTGATTTATAAAATTCCAATGCGTTGTGCGATAAAAAATCAAAGAGCGTCGGACGAAATATTTTGGAATCTTTCTGCAATTCTAAAATATCGTTAAAGCCGTTCAAATCTGTTTTTTGTGCGAGCATCTCATTCTCTAAGGATTTTTGAAAATGAAAATGGATTTCTGCAAAGATTGTCTGCAAATCCCAGGTTCTAAAATCGGCTGAATCCAGTTTAGTTTCAGTAGTGGTTCTATTGTAAAATTTCCATCTGTTTTGCTGATAATATTGCCAGTATAAATTGGCCAGTGTACTTTCCAACATATTTTTAGTTGGGAAATCGGTTGTTGAAATTTCTTTTTTGAAGGAATTGATGATATTTAGTTGTGCGCCTTCTTCAAGAATTAAAGCGTATTTCGATTTAAACAGCAATGTTTTTAAGAGTTGTGGCGCATTGTTTTCTTTTTTTGCGGTTGCATAAATTTTTTCAACTTCAATTAAAGCTGATTTTGGCAGATTGCTTTCTTCAAATTTCTGTACTTTTTTCCATAATTCATCGTAATTTTTATACTGATGCTGGGCTTTAGCGTTTGCCGAAAATAAAATAATGACTGAAAGTATAACTGCAATTTTTCTCATAATACATAATTTGTAGTGTAAAGTTAACAAAAGTTATACCTTAAATTGCGGTAAGTCATTTGAAGTATTAATTTAGGTCGAAATCTTTATGATAGCATTGGAAAAAGAAAATAAAAAAAGCCGCTGAATAGCGGCTTTTTTTAACTAATATTAGTTGGTTAAGACAAATTCACACCGCCTATTAATGCTATATTGTTTACTCGTGCACATTCTTGGTTTAATACAATTGTTTAAAGGTTGTGTTTCACCATAACCTACAGATTTTAATCTGTTTTCAGAAATCCCTTGGCTTATCAAGTATTCCATAACGGATTTTGCACGCTTGTGAGATAAATCCATATTGTACTCATCACTTCCCCTTGCATCTGCATGCGCACCAATTTCAATATTCATATTAGGATATTTTTTCATAATCTTGACAACACTATCTAATGCTAAAGCCGCATCCTTACGAATATTCCATTTATCGTAATCAAAATAAATCGGCTTGATTTTGATTTGTGTTTTATCATTTTCAACAACAACCTCTTTTTCAACATCCTTATATAATTCCATAAATAGTGGAATGTCTTTATCTGTATCTCCTTTTGAATCTATTGAAAATTCAACTTCAGACGGAATATATAATTTATGCGTTCCATTAATTTTATAGGATTTATTATTCTCAACCTCAAAAGAATAGTAAGCATCTTCACCAACAATCATTTTGGAAATCAAATTATTGTCACGATCGAATAAAGAAACCAATGCGCCTGGTATAAGTTCTAAACTATTTTTATCCTTAACCATTCCATGTACCGCATAAATTTTCTTTTGGGTAAATCGGTAAATGTCATCATCCCCTTGACCGCCTTCTCTATTTGATGAAAAATAGCCTATTTCATTTTCTTCATCAATCACAAAAGCAAAGTCGTCTAAATTGCTATTGATAATATTGCTTAAATTCACAGGGGTTGAAAATTTTTCATCAGAAATTTCGCTCCTAAAAATATCCAATCCGCCCATTCCAAAATGTCCGTCAGAAGCAAAATATAAAATATTGTCACTGCTCACAAAAGGAAATTGTTCTCGCTGTTCCGTATTGATTTTTGAACCTAAATTTTTTGGGGCTCCATAGGTTCCATCAGCATTGACATCCACTACAAATAAATCGAAAGAACCAATGGCTCCTGGCATGTCAGACGCAAAATACAGTTGTTTTTCATCAGGGCTGAGTGCAGGATGTTCCATCGAATAATCGCTGCTGTTGAAAGGAAGTTCCGCAATGTTTGTCCACTCATTATTTACAAATTGGGCTTTGTAAATTTTCAAATGCGTCACCTTGTTTTTATCCCGATTTTTTTTGCCTAAAGCGAAATTATTGCGCGTGAAATACATCGTTTTTCCATCTTTTGTAAATACGGCATTTGACTCATGCATTTCAGTGTTGATGCTTCCTGAGAAAGGAACCACGTTTTTTAAGTCCTGATTTTCACCAACATCAGTCTGGTATAAATCTAGATAAGGCTGATTGTTCCAATCGTATAATTTTCCGTTAGTTCTTGTCGATGCAAAAATCACTTTGTCGCCAAAATATGCCGTTCCAAAGTCTGAAAACGTTGAATTTATGGAAACTTTATGAACGATATATGGTTTTCTGTTTCCAAAGTTTAATGCTTCGAAAAAAGGCAAAGTTTCTTGCTTTTCAGCAATCGTCATTTGTTTTTTCTCCAAATATTTTTGAAACCATTTGTCGGCTTCATCAAATTTTTTAACGCCTTTTAGCGCTTGTGAATATCTAAACAAATAAGTTGGGTGAATGTTGGCTTCATGTGTTTGCAGCAGCATTTTGTACCATGGTTCGGCCTGACTCATTTTAGTGTTAAAATAATAACAGTCGGCCAATTTCTCTAACACTTCCTGTGTTTTAGGTTCTTCATTTAAAAACAACTCAGCGGCATTTAAATACGCTCTTTTTTCAAATAATTGGTTTGCGCGCTTTAAATTTTGCGCTACCGTTAGTTGCGTTGAAATGGTAATTATAAAAAGTAGAAATACTATTTTTTTCATGTTGAAATGCTTTTTTTAAAAGAATCTTGGGGATTTTTCGAAACCTTTATTTGTGTTTAAAATGTTTAGGTCGTATAAAATAAATAGTTCGTGTGAACCGGAACTGAACGGACCTAAGTTAGAAATTGTATGGTCGTAAGCATAACCGATCCGCAATTCAGGCGTGGCTTTAAAATTTACCATGCCGCTAAATGCATCTTCCAATCTGTAGCCTACGCCAAATTCAACTTTATTGTCGAATAAAACATTGGCGGTTAAGTCGAATGAGATCGGAGCGCTTTTAACGACTTTTGCCATAAATGCCGGTTTAAATTTGAACAAATCATTTATTTCAAAAACATAACCTCCTGTTAAATACGTGTGCGCTTGCTCGGTTCCTTGATATTTCCCATTATTTCTGTCGAGATGTTTTGCGTTTAGAATCGCAGGAACTGATAAACCTACATAATAGTTTTCGGTATTGTAATAAACACCGGCACCAACATTAAAGAAAGATTGATTGATGTTTTCGGCAAAATCCGGATCAGTAAATACGTCGCCCGATTCCAAAACAAATCCGTTAAAATTGACATCAAAAAAAGTTACTCCAGCTTTTAAACCGAAAGACAATTGGCCGTTTTCTTCCAAATTTAATTTATAGGCAAAATCTGCGTATAGATTATTTTCTTTAACCACATCTCCAATATTATCATTAACCAAAGAAAAGCCGACTTCAACATTTTCATTAATTGGGGTATGTGCGAAAATATTGGAAGATTTTGGAGCGCCATTTGCACCAACCCATTGGGTTCTGTGCAAAGCGCCTAAATTTACAACCCCAATATTGTCGGTAGTATATGCTGGATTTATGACACTCATATTGTACATATATTGTGTGTATTGTGCGTCTTGTTGAGACCACATTACTACGGTTGTCATAAGTGCAATAAATGATATTAGTATATTTTTCATTTTTTAGGTATAAAATGTATTTGTTTAAACTATTGATTATCTGCTTAAATATAATCTTCGTTGAATAGGTTTTCTGTTCTCTTTGTTAAAATAGACAATGAAAAAATAAACACCGGCTGGCGACAAATCTCCGTCACCATTCAATCTGCCGTTCCAATCACCATTTGCGGCATTTGCGGTATATATTAAATTTCCCCAACGATTAAAAAATTCCACTTTAAAATCAGGGTAAAGTTCCCGAAGGTTTTTAATTTTAAATGTGTCATTGGTTCCGTTTCCTGTTGGAGAAAATCCGTCGTAAATTTCAACATCATATTCGTCGCATGCTTCCAGAGTTACAGTCACTTCAAGTGGGTTGATACTTTTACATCCATTAACATCAGTTTCTATGGCATAATAAGTTTCGCCTTCACCCAATGCTGCAGATGCGTTTAAAAGATTTCCGTTTGGAAAAGCATTATACCAAGTAATTGCACCGCCATTGTTGGCGGAAACATTCAAGTTTAAATCGGCAATGGTCGGATTGTCAATTTTGCAAAATTCGTTTCCTAATGAAATTAATGTTGGTGTTGTAATAGCGGTCAAAGTAACATTGGCAACAACCCTAATAGAACTTACACATCCTGTTGTGGTGTTTGATTGCGCTGCCCAATAAGCGCTGCCATTAATTAATTGGGTTGAAACAGGTATTGGTGTTGTGCTTGTTTGTGTCGCATACCAAAGTATTCCGTTTCCGGTTGCTGCTAAATTTGCAATTGTTGGAGAATCAGATTCGCAAAAAGTTTGCGAAATGTTAACAATTGTTGCAGGAGCAACATCGGTAATGGAAACTGTTACCTTTAAACGAACAATACTTTCACATCCTGTAGCGACATTAGCATTGGCAGCCCAATAATCTTCGCCATTGATAAGTAAATCTGCATTATTTAATGGTGTAGCAGCAGTTTCACTTGCATACCAAATTATTGATGTGCCACTGGCTTGCAAACTCGCTACGGTTGGTTTATCTGCAGCACAAAAAGCTTGATTTACTGAAGTGGTTGTTGGTGTTTCCGGATTGATGATACTCACATTCACCACCAATCTTGAAGCACTTTCACAGCCAGAAGTTACATTTGTTTGCGTTGCGTAATAAGCTGTGCCGTCTAAAAGTGCAGCTGTATTATTTAAAGGCGTTGTGGAAGTAGCGGTTGCATACCAAAGGATTCCGCTTCCACTGGCGCTTAAATTTGCAATGGTTGGGATATTTGGCAAATAATCTTTTATGCAAAATGATTGATTTGCTAGAGCTGTAGTTGGCGGAGGCGTTGTATTTATAACAACAGTTACCACCAATCTTGAAGCACTTTCACAGCCAGAAGTAGGTTCTGTTTGGGTCGCCCAATAAGAAGCTCCGTTAACCAATAAATCTGAATCATTTAAAGGGGATGTGGAAGTTTCCGTGTCGTACCAAAGAATACCGCTTGCGCTTGCGCTTAAATCGCCAATTTTTGCATTTTCAATTTCACAGAAAATTTGATTGGCCTGTGTTGTTGTTGGTGGCAGTATTTTGGTAATATTTACCGTTACTTTTAATCTGTTGGCAATTTCACAGCCCGCAGCTGCGATAGTTTGCGTTGCCCAATAAACTGAGCCATCAACCAATAAATCTGTTGCATTTAAAGGTGTTGTGGAAGTTTCGATAGCATACCAAAGCAATACATTTCCTGGGTCATTTAAATTAGCGATTGTTGCTTTTTCAATTTCGCAAAAAGTCTTGCTTTGTGTAATAGTTATCGGCGGCTGTGGCGTAATGACGGTAACATTCACAACCAATCTTGAAGCACTTTCACAACCTGAAGCAGCAGTTTGGGAAGCCCAATAAGTTGCGCCATCTACCAATAAATCTGTCGGATTCAATTGAATTGTGGAGGTTTCGCTGGCATACCAAAGTATTCCTGCTCCTGAAGCGCTTAAATTAGCGATGGTAGGATTGTTGATTGCACAAAAAATCTGATTTTGTTCATTGGTTGTTGGCGGCGGCGGTGCAATAATTGAAACGTTCACCACCAGTCTATTCTTACTTTCACAATTGGAAGTTGCATCGGTTTGGGTTGCCCAATAAGATGCGCCATTTACCAATAAATCTGTTGGATTTAAAGACGTTGTTGAAGTTTCTGAAGCATACCAAAGTATTCCTGTTCCGGTAGCGTTTAAATTAGCGACAGTCGGATTGTCAATTTCACAAAAAGTTTGGTTGGCCTGAGTTGTTGTTGGCGGTGTTGGTGCAATAATGGAAACAGTCACCACCAATCGGTTTGCGCTTTCACATGCTGAAGCAGGTTGTGTTTGGGTTGCCCAATAAGATGCTCCGTTTACCAATAAATCTGTCGGATTTAAAGGCGTTGTTGATGTTTCAGTAGCATACCAAAGTATTCCTGCTCCGCTTGCGTTTAAATTTTGGACTTTCGGATTGTCAATTTCACAAAAAATCTGATAGACATCTGATGTTGTTGGAGGTGGCGGGATAAGGATAGAAACAGTCACAACCAATCTGGTTGCACTTTCACAGGCGGAAGTTGGCTCCGTTTGACTTGCCCAATAATCTTCTCCTTCAATAAGTCCTTCAGAGGTGCTTAAAGGTGTTGTGGAAGTTTCTGTATCATACCAAAGTATGCCGCTTCCGGTTGCGCTTAAATCTGCAACAGTGGCATTTTCAATTTCACAAAAAATTTGATTGACTTCTGCCGTTGTTGGAGGCGGAATTACCGTAATGTTTGTCGTTATTTTTAATCTGATGGCACTTAAACAACCAGAAGTTGGATCAGGAAGTGCGCCCCAATAATCTTCTCCGGTAACAAGTGCTTCCGAAGGGGATAATGCGATTGTTGAAGTTTCCGTATCGTACCAAACAATATTATTTCCATTTGCACTTAAATCTGCGATGGTGGCATTTTCAATTTCACAAAAAACCTGAACTGCATTCGCAGTAGTTGGCGGAGGAACTATTGTAATTATTATGGAAATAGTTGCTGAATCAGGTGGACAAATACCTAAAATACTGGATACAGTATAAGTATAAGTGCCTATGGTGTTTATTCCTGGCTCGAAAGTTCCTAAATAACCGTTCGACAATGTACTCGGTCCGGTCCAAATTCCTGTTGTGTCGGGAGTGCCTCCCAATAAATCAAATAAATTTGTTGTCACAAAATTCACTTCACATTCTTGCAATGCACTGCTTTCTCCTGCATCTGGAGCCGCATCTATAACAACAGTGGTTTTGGCTCTGTTTGAACTTACGCAAGGAAAAGCAATTTCAGCAACCCAATAATCTTCACCATCAATAAGTAATGCTGTACTTTTTAATGGCGTTGTTGAAGTTTCAGAAACATACCAAAGAATAGTGGTCCCTGTTGCCTTTAAATTGGCAACTGTTGCGTTTGGCGGGGAACAAAATGACTGTATGGGTGCTGTGGTAGGAGTAAGTGGTTCAATTAAACTTACGGTTGTTGGAAATCGATCACTGGTACAACCATTTTCAGTTTGTTGCACCCAATAGGTTTTCCCATTCTCTAAAAGTTGAGAAAGCGGAAGCAAATTTCCGTCAAATTGTGCATCATACCAAGCTATATTTTCACCTATTGCAGATAAACTGCCGACTGTTGGGTTATCTATTGCGCATTTTCCAACGGATACATCAACGTTTGTTGGGAAATCGCCATAAATAGTTACAGTAACAGCCAATCTACTAGTGCTGCAACTATCTCCTGAAATATTATCGGCAAAATAAGTTATTCCATTGACAAGAACTTCTGTAGTGCCATACAATTCTCCTCCTGATGGCGCGTCATACCAAACAATGGTACCGCCAGAGGCAACTAAATTTGCAATTGTACTGTTATCAGTTTTACAAAAAACTTGCGAAGCAACTCCTGTGGGGGTCGGATTTGTGCATTGCGAAAAAGCGGAGTTATAAGTAAACGATAAGACTATCAGTACTATAAGGGCAGCTTTTTTTGGCAATAGAAATTTTTCTTTTTTCATTAATTTAAGGGTTGGTTAATTTTTAAATATTCAAAAATAATTGTTGATTTTGAGTATAAATATAGCAATTATTCTTTTATTTTTTTGAATAGAATTTAAAAAATGTAAATTCATAAAAGTGCCGCAAAAGAATCAAACCATGTTTTTATTTCTTTTTAATAGTTTCCTTACATTTGAATCCATAAAAATTTAAGTTTCATGAACTATCATTTTATAGCAATTGGCGGAAGTGCCATGCACAATTTGGCATTGGCTTTACATCAAAAAGGAGATACAATAACCGGCAGCGATGATGCTATTTTTGAACCTTCAAAAACCAGATTAAAAATTAAAGGTTTGTTGCCTAAGGAAGAGGGTTGGTTTGAAGAAAAAATTACGCCAAATTTAGATGCCGTAATTCTTGGGATGCATGCAAAAGCCAACAATCCAGAGTTGTTGGAAGCTAAAAGGCTGGGGCTAAAAATATATTCTTATCCTGAGTTTTTATTTGAACAATCTAAAAATAAAACGCGCGTGGTCATTGGCGGATCCCATGGAAAAACCACCATCACCTCCATGATTTTACACGTACTTAACTATCACGAAATTGCGGTAGATTATATGGTTGGCGCGCAGTTGGAAGGTTTTGACACGATGGTACATTTAACTTCGGAAAATGAATTTATTGTGTTGGAAGGCGACGAATATTTGTCGAGCCCGATAGATATGCGTCCGAAATTTCATTTATACAAACCCAATATTGCCCTTTTAAGCGGAATTGCCTGGGATCATATCAATGTTTTTCCAACCTATGAAAACTACGTAGAACAGTTTTCAATCTTTGTCAATTCAATTACCAATGGAGGCATTATCGTTTACAATGAAGAAGATGATGAAGTAAAAAGGGTGGTGGAAGTGGTCACAAACCCGATTCAAAAATATCCATATCACACACCAAATTTCAGAATTGAAAACGGCACCACTTTTATTGAAACTTCATTGGGTGAAATGCCTTTAGAAATTTTTGGAAAGCATAATTTGCAAAATTTGGCAGGAGCAAAGTGGATTTGCCAGCATATGGGTGTTGATGAAGCCGATTTTTATGAAGCTATTGCAAGTTTTAAAGGCGCCAGCAAGCGTTTGGAAAAAATTGCAGAGAATGAATCAACAGTGGTTTATAAAGATTTTGCGCACTCACCAAGTAAGGTTGAGGCCACCACAAATGCCGTAAAAAACCAGTATGCAGATAAAAAATTGTTGGCTTGTTTAGAATTGCATACTTACAGCAGTTTAAATGCCGAATTTTTAAAAGAATACAAAGGCGCCTTAAACAGTGCCGATAAAGCCGTTGTTTTTTATTCTCCGCATGCCGTTGAAATAAAACGACTCGAAAAAATTACTGAACAACAAATTAGAGACTCCTTTGGGCGCGAGGATTTGATTGTTTATACCGATCCAACAGCATTCAGGGAGTTTTTATTTCATCAAAATTTTGAAAATACCGTTGTTTTGTTAATGAGCTCAGGCAATTACGGCGGATTGGATTTTGATAAATTTAAGGCGTTAATTTAATTTTTTTCGAAATATTATAGCAAAATAGCTAATAACCAGTTACTTCAAATCAGAATTTTCATAAATAAGAATTTAATTCAAAAATATTACAACTATATTTGAATAAAACTTGCTTATGAATTATGAAAACAAACCTTTGTCCATAAAGTCTTGGGCAGAAGACGACAGACCTCGTGAAAAATTAATGTTAAAAGGAAAAGCATCTTTATCAGATGCCGAATTAATTGCAATTTTAATTAGTTCGGGCAGCAGAAATGAGAGTGCAGTAGCTTTATCGAAAAGAATTTTAGCTTCCATAGACAATAATTTAAACAAATTGGGAAAGTTATTGATATCCGATTTGGTAAAATTTAAAGGAATAGGTGAGGCGAAAGCAATTTCAATTATCACTGCATTGGAACTTGGACGCAGAAGAAGGATAGAAGAAGCAGTGGAATTGACACAAATTAACGGAAGCAAAGCTATCTTCGACTTAATGCAACCATTGATTGGAGAATTGCATCATGAAGAATTTTGGATTGTTTATTTAAACAATTCCAACAAAGTTTTGCACAAAGAACAATTGAGCAAGGGTGGATTAACAGGTACTTTGGTTGATGTTAGACTGGTTTTTAAAAAAGGAATTGAATTGTTTTCAACAGCCATTATTTTATGCCACAACCATCCTTCGGGAAAATTGCAACCCAGCCAGGCCGATAAATCAATAACAAGTAAATTGAAAATTGCCGGAGAAACCTTAGACATAAAAGTGTTGGATCACATAATTATAACGGAAAATGCGTATTTTAGCTTTGCCGATGAAAATATAATGTAAGTTTAAAGTTAAAAAAAAGACTCACAATTTACAGCTTAAAATGCAGAAATCGAAAATTGAAAGCGTACCCAATTAAAAATTACATGATTAAACAATTAAAGAAAAGAGAATGTAGAGAAAAGTCAAAAGTTCAAAAAGGGAAATAAATTTACTTTCAACTTTCTAACTTTCAACTTTTCAACAAATTAATAAATCAACGATTAAACAGTTACACGCTTACACAATTAAACAAATAAACAATTACAATAAATGTTGCTCATTTATACACATAAAATTACACCAAGAGTTAATTATATATTCAAACATTTTTTTGTCAGAATTCTTAAAATTCCCATAACATTTACTACAAAAGTCAATGATTTTGTGGTACATAGCGGGCCAAAAATAACTTATTCAAAGGCGCCTTTGGGTGCTGAATTTTTTATTAGGAGTCACGATTTGTTATTTGAGCAAGGCATTAATGATGTTGACATCAAGATTTCTAAATGGGATGATGTTCCCTGTTTTTTTCCTTCCAAAGAATCGTCAACAATTCCATTTGATATTTTTGCGGCAAGTTTTTATCTAATCAGCAGGTATGAAGAGTATTTGCCTCATGTTAAGGATGTGCATGAACGATTTCCAGTTGGCGAAAGTTTGGCCTATAAAAATGGATTTCTGGAAAAACCCGTGGTTGATATTTGGGCTTTTAAGTTTTTGGAACTTTTAAAAATTAAATTTCCAAATTTTATTTATGCCACAAGGGAATTTAAATTAATTTCAACAATTGATGTTAATGTTGCATATAGATATAAGCATAAGGGTTTTGTGCGCACACTTGGCGGGTCGTTAAAGGATTTATTGAATTTAAAGTTTATACATTTCCGCAACAGGCTTTTAACCGTTTTAAATTTCAGGGAGGACCCTTTTGATACTTTTTCGATCCTGTTGAAAATTAAAGCGGAGCATAATGTTGACACAATTTTTTTCTTTTTAATTGGAGATTATACCACTTTTGACAAAAATATTTCCTCTGCAAATATCAATTTCAAATCCTTAATAAAATCGGTTGCCGATTATGCGAAAGTTGGTTTGCTTTCCTCTTATTTTACGTTTAATGATCCTGAGCGGTTAAAAAAGGAGAAATTAAGGTTGGAATACATCTTAAACAGACCGGTAACTTGTTCACGTCAGCATTATTTGCGTTTAAATTTGCCTGATGTTTATCAAAATTTAATTGATTTAGACATGAAGGAAGATTACACCATGGGCTTTGAAAAATCTGTGGGTTTTAGGGCCAGCACTTGTTCACCGTTTTATTTTTACGATTTGGATTTTGAATGTCAAACACCCTTAAAAATATATCCTTATGCGGTAATGGATGTTACTTTAAAGCAACATATGAAGCTTTCAAATGAAGAGAGTTTGGCTAAGATTTTAGAATTAAAAAATGAAGTTCAAAAAGTGAACGGAACATTTATTTCAGTTTTTCATAATGAAACTTTAAGTGAAAATGAGTATTGGAATGGGTGGACCGATATTTATAAAGCGACCGTGATATAATAAGAAACCTTATTTTTTAATTCGAGATTCCTTTGTTAATTCAAAAACATTTTCGGTAAGGTGGAATTTTAAACCCAATTTAAGTACCTTGTTCAAAATAAAATACATGAAACATATTAAGCACATATTCTTCGATTTGGACCATACGCTTTGGGATTTTGAAACAAATTCTGATATTGCTTTTGAGACTATTTTTAAAAAGCATGAAGTAAAAGCTGATCTGCAAAAGTTTTTGAATTATTACCGTGAAATTAATGAGTATTATTGGAAATTATATCGCGAGGAAAAAGTGACCAAAGAGGAGATGCGATTGGGCAGGTTAAAAGATACTTTTGTAAAAATCAACAAAAAAGTTGACATGCAGCTGTTGGAGAATTTGTCGGTAGATTATATTAAAGTTTTGCCGCACCATAACCGACTTTTTGAAGGAACCCATGAAATTTTGGAACATTTGTTCGTGAATTACAAACTTCATATTATTACAAACGGATTTAATGAAGTTCAGTATAAAAAGATTGAAAATTCAGGGATTGCGAAGTATTTTGATAAAATAATTACTTCTGAAGATGCTGGCGTAAAAAAGCCAAATCCCATTATTTTTGAATATGCTTTGGAAATAACAAATGCCGTTTCCGCCGAATCCATAATGATTGGAGACAATTGGGAAGCTGATATTATGGGCGCAAAAGGTGCTGGGTTTGATGTGATTTTCTGTAATTTTAATGCTGAGCCAGTTTCAGAAAATATAAAATCGGTTACCAATCTTATGGAAATAAAACGCTATTTGTAGCGCAAGCAGCATTTGGTATTTAAATTTCAAATTAAGTAAGTACTTTTACAAAAATCAACAAATGAATAGGTTTACAGCAACAAAATTTATACAATTATGAACAAATCATTTTCAATCAGTTTATTTTTAATATTCAGTTTTTCCATACTGTTTGCACAAAAAAGCATCAATTCTTATAAATATATTCTGGTTCCGAAGCAATATGAATTTCAAAAATCACCGGATCAGCATCAACTCAATTCTTTAACAAAATTTCTGTTTGAAAAAGCTGGTTTTACAGTTTTGTTTACAGATGATTCGTTTCCTGAGGATTTAGCGGCGAATCGTTGCTTGGCATTAATGGCTTCGGTTAATAATCATTCGGGTATGTTAAGCACAAAAATGAATATAGAATTGTTGGATTGTTACTCGAACAAGATTTTTTCAACCAAAGAAGGCATGTCGAGAGAAAAGGAATATAAAAAGGCATATCAGGAAGCAATCAGAAGTGCGTTTGTTGACATTGAAAACTTAAAATATGCGTATGACGACACTTTAGCCGCTGATGAAAAAATAAGCGAAAAAAAGGCAGAAATTGAGAAGTTGACTGTTAAGGAAGTTTTGCCGGTAGTTGAAGTAAGGAAAGTACCCGAAGTGCCAAAAGTTAAAGAAACACCACCAATGAAAGTGGCCGAACAAATAGTGAAAAAAGAAGCCAAAGAAGCCAAAAATGAACCTGTAAAATCGTTCGTTGTTCCTGTTGTTAATTCAATTGAAGGCAAATATTTTGTCGATAAATGGGGTGAATGCAGTATATCGGCCAAAGATGGTTATTATTCTTTTGTGGGCGGTGATGAAAAATTTGAATTTGCGGTAATCTACAAAACATCCATTTCCAATTTATTTATTATAAAATGGGCAGCTTTTAAACAACCGAGATTACTCGAATTGGACTTGCAAGGCAATTTAAAAGTGGAGGATGAAAATGGCGATAAAATTTATAAAAGACTGCAATAGATGCAATCGTTTTTTCAAAGGAAAAGAGATTGGTGTAATATAAAAAAAGCGTGGTGTTTTGGCACCACGCTTTTTTATTTGGTATTTATCAACAGCCTAAAGATGAATTTACAACTATTTTTTAGGCAGTATCAATCAGAAATTTAATTGTTTAGCATTTGCCACAAAGTATCTTTTAATTCCATCAATCCTTGCTTGGCAACGGATGAGATAAAAAGTGTTTTAATTCCTTTAGGCAATTCCTTGATAATTTCTGCTTTTAATTCATCATCCAATAAATCGGATTTTGATATGGCAAGCAACCTATTTTTATCCAGTAATTCAGGATTGTGTTGTTTCAATTCATTCAATAAAATATCATATTCTTTTTGAATGTTGGGAGAATCGGCTGAGATTAGAAACAACAAAATCGAATTTCGTTCAATATGGCGTAAAAAACGGTGTCCTAATCCTTTTCCGTCAGCGGCTCCTTCAATAATTCCCGGAATATCTGCCATCACAAAAGTTTGAAAATCGCGATATTCCACAATACCCAAATTAGGTTTTAAAGTGGTAAACGCATAATCTGCAATTTTAGGTTTGGCTGCAGTAAGAACCGATAGCAAAGTAGATTTTCCGGCATTTGGAAAACCAACCAAACCAACGTCGGCCAATACTTTTAATTCTAATTGAAACCAGCCTTCTTTCATATCGATGCCGGGCTGCGCGAATCTTGGCGTTTGATGTGTTGACGATCTGAAATTCCAGTTTCCCAATCCGCCCATTCCGCATTCAAGTAAAATTTGTTCTGGATTTTCGAAAGTAATTTCAAATAAAACTTCCTGAGTTTCCCCATCTCTGATGATGGTTCCCATAGGAACTTCAATGTAAACATCTTTACCGTCTTTTCCGGTGCTTCGTTGTTTGCTTCCGTCGCCACCGTGATCGGCTTTGAAGTGTTTTTTAAATTTCAGTGGAAAAAGTGTCCACATATTTCTGTTTCCCCGAACAATTATATGTCCGCCACGACCGCCGTCTCCACCATCAGGGCCGCCTTTATCAATGTATTTTTCCCTATGTAAATGCGTGGAACCACGCCCTCCTTTACCGGAAGAAGCATAAATTTTTACATAGTCAACAAAATTTTCTTCAGTCATTTTCGTGTCAAATTGTTTACCATAGTGTGGTAATTACTAAATTCCCTAATTATTTTCACCTCTCTTTTTCCTTTCTGCTTCGTTAAAATTTTTAACCGTAGCTATGGATATGCTTGCAAATTTTGCCTATCATAAAGAAAAAATGGCAGCAAAAATTTAGTTAGTTAATTTAACAATCACCACACTAGTTTGGGTTTAAGGGCGCAAAGGTACAATTTTGAATTGAAAATTTAACTCTTTGTTAATTTAGCGGCAACTATTTTTCTATAAATGGTCAATTATTTCCGACAAACGTTTGGTAATATCATCAATAGTACCAACGCCATCTGCACCAAAATATTTACCTTGAAGTTGGTAATAATCCTTTAAAATAGCTGTTTTTGTGTTGTATTCGTTAAAACGATTGCGAATTTTACTTTCGTCCTGATCATCTATTCTTCCGCTGATTTTACCTCGTTCCAATAAGCGTGTAACCAATAAATCTTCTGGCACTTCCAAAGCAACCATGCCGTTGATGAGTTCTCCTTTTTCTTCCAAAAAATTATCCAATGCTTTTGCCTGTGATTCTGTGCGGGGAAATCCATCAAAAATAAATCCTTTGGCATGCGGATTTTTATCAACTTCAGCCTTTAGCATATTAATGGTGACTTCATCGGGAACCAAATCGCCATTGTCCATATAGGATTTAGCCAATATTCCAAGTTCAGTTTTGTTATTGATATTGGAACGGAAAACATCGCCTGTTGAAATATGTAACAGGTCGTATTTTTCTTTCAGCAAATCGGCTTGAGTTCCTTTTCCGGCACCCGGAGGTCCGAATAAAACAATATTTTTCATTTTTGGTGGCGTTGTAAGTTGATAAATACTGGCAAGATTTCTTCCTAAACCATCATAATCTAAACCATATCCAATTATAAATTTATCAGGAATTGAAATACCGATATAATCTATTTTCAAATCTTTTTTAAATACATCCGGCTTAAAAAACAAGGTTGCTATTTTAAGTTGTTTTAATTTTTTATCGGCAAAGATGTCATAAATCTCTTGAAGCGTATTTCCCGTGTCAATGATGTCTTCTAAAATAATCACCGTTTTACCTTCCAAATCCTCATTTAAACCGACCAGCTGTTTTATTTTTCCCGATGATTCTGTTCCTTCATAAGAAGCCAATTTCACAAATGAAACTTTACAACTGTAGTTATATTTACGAACCAAATCGGCAACAAACATAAATGAACCATTTAATATTCCAATAAATATTGGGGTTTCATCTTTACAGTCCTCCGTAATTTGGGAAACCATTAAATCTATGGCATTATCAATTTTTTCTTCGGAAATGTATTTTTTAAAATAGGTATTGTGTAGTTTAATGATGCTCATTTTTATGCTTTGTTACAAATTTAATAATCAATGGAGAATATTAGCCTTTAAATCTGATTTATTTGCTAATTTAAAATACAAAAACCGTTTTGACAACTCAAAACGGCTTTATAAAAAAGTTTGAAATGTTAATTATTTTTTTAGTTGTTCTTTTTCTTTATCTGTTTTTTTAACGGTATCATATACAA